>Ga0307486_1000227_pt1 | contig 56399 bp, 52 predicted proteins | sample CBIW02metaG_FD_203663 | JGI IMG/M metagenome (GOLD analysis project Ga0307486, IMG submission 203663) | Sea-ice brine microbial communities from Beaufort Sea near Barrow, Alaska, United States - CBIW 0.2 | ecosystem: Environmental > Aquatic > Marine > Coastal | place: USA: Alaska | collected... | reverse complement strand
GTGAAGGGTCTGCGTCATGTCAATCACTCAGCGTCGAGGTCGCGCGAGAGCAATGCCACCAGCGACTCAAGCGCAGCATCGGCGCCGTCGCCCTCGGCCGTCAGCACGACCTCTTCGCCGTGCTTGGTGCCAAGCGCCATGACACCCAAAACGCTGGTCGCGTCAACGGGGTCCTCGTCAGGGCGGCCGATGGTGATGTCCAGTCCCGTCTGCGACGCCGCGTCAACAAAAAGCGAAGCGGGACGAGCATGCAGACCTACGGATGAGGCGATAGTGGCGGTGCGTTGAGCCATGATGTACTCCTTCTCAATGGTGATGCGTTAAGCCACGGCCGGGACAGCGGCAGTGGTGATGTGCTTCTGAGCACGAGCCTTCAGTGCAAGGACGATCGTGGCCATGACCAGCACACCGATCACTAGCGCAATCAGGAACAACAAGAAGTTGCCGATCAGCGGCAGCACCCAGATCCCGCCGTGCGGGGCACGTAGGGTGGCGCCAAACGCCATAGCCAGGCCTCCGGTGATGGATGAACCGATCACCGAGGACACAATCACCCGTACCGGGTCAGCGGCCGCGAACGGGATCGCTCCCTCAGAGATGAACGACGAGCCCAGCAGCCAGGCTGCCTTGCCGTTCTCGCGCTCCGGCTCGGAGAAGAACTTGGGACGCAAGCTGGTGGCGAGCGCCATAGCAAGAGGAGCGACCATACCGGCGGCCATCACGGCTGCCATGATCTTGAGCTGGGGGGCGTCCGCTGCGGTACCGGCCGCAAGCAGGCCGGTAGTGGCAAAGGTGTACGCCACCTTGTTCACGGGACCGCCAAGGTCAAAGCCCATCATTGCTCCGAGGATAAGCCCCAAGATGAGCGCGCTGCCACCGCTCAGACTGGTGAGCCAGTTGTTCAGGCCGTCAGACAGCGAAGCGATGGGGCGACCGAGCAGCGTGATGAACACCCCAGCGGTGAAGAGCGTGGACAGCAGCGGGATGACCACTACGGGCATGACCCCGCGAACGCCCTTGTGGACCCTCCAACGCGAGACCCACAGTGCTGCGAAACCACCGATGAAGCCGGTCGCGATACCACCGAGGAATCCAGCGCCCATGGTCACGGCGATGGAGCCACCGACGATGCCGGGAACCAGACCCGGGCGGTCAGCGATGGCGAACGCGATAAAGCCGGAGAGAATAGGTACCAAGAACCCGAAGGACGCTCCACCGATCACGAACAACAGTGCGGCCCACGACGTAAGGCTCGCGATATCGAAGTTCTGGGCGATGTTGAACTGGTCGTCACCGGTCAGGTTGTACTGCACGATTTCGATCGCGCCATTCTTACCCAGCGCAATCTGCGCGAGCATGAATGACAGTGCAATCAGAATGCCGCCCGCGGCCACGAACGGGATCATGTAGGACACACCAGTCATCAGCCACTGCCGAATTTTGGTACCGGTACCGGCGCCCTTCTCGACCTTGGATACGAGTCCTCCCGATGCGGTAGCACCCTTGGCTGCTTCTGCGGCAAGCGACGGGTCTGCGGCCCAGGTGGCGGCGAGCGCGACGGCGCGGTCAACGAGTTCGGGACCGTCGGAAATTGCCTTCTTGACGGGAACGTCGACAGTGGGCTTGCCCGCGAATCGGCCCTTGTCTCTGACCTCCAGGTCGTGCGCGAAGATTACGGCGTCCGCATCCGCGATGAGCTGCGGGTCCAGCGGGTTTGAACCCGCCGACCCCTGGGTTTCGACGACGATGCTGTGGCCAGCTGCTGCCGCTGCGCGCTCAAGCGCCTCGGCCGCCATGTAGGTGTGCGCGATGCCGGTTGGGCAACTCGTCACGCCCACCAGCTTCAGGCTCTTCTTGGCTTCGGCCTGTGCCGGAGCCACCGGTGAAGTCGCATTTTGCTCCGTTGTGCCCGGCGCCGGGTCCAACGAGACCTGCGCGCTGACTAGCTCGACTACCGCGGCCTCTGAAGTGGCCTCCCTGAGCGCGGTCATGAACTCAGGCTTCATCAGAGCACGAGCCAACTTAGGGAGCATCTGCATGTGTGCGTCGCCGCCAGACTCCGGGGCCGCGATAAGGAAGACGATCGAAGCCGGACCATCGTTAGCTCCAAAGTCGATGCCATCTGAGGAACGACCAAAGACGAGCGATGGCTCGGTGATCGCAGCGCTGCGCGCGTGAGGAATGCCGATGCCGCCCGGAAGACCGGTGGCCATCGTCTCTTCGCGTTTACGTACGTCAGCGAGGAAGGCCTCGAGGTCTGTGCAACGTCCAGAAGCGACAAGGCGTTCCGCGAGCACACGCGTCGCTGCGTGTCGGTCCTCGCCGGACAGGTCGAGAACGACTTGTTCTGTGGTAATAAGTGACATGATCATTCCTTTCGGGTCAACGACCCAAGGGGGTTATAGGGGACGGCGAGGTGTCAACGTGGACAACTATGTCCACAAGGTCCTCTTGATGGGGGACACCGCTGCCTGGCAGGGCGACCGCAGCGGATCCCCAGCGCACAGCAGTTTCAAGCGAGCTCTCCGGCGAATTTCCGTCCGAGAGCGAGTACAGAAGGCCGGCCAACATGCAGTCACCAGCACCGACGGTGGACAACGGGACGGCGACGGTAGCTTTGGCCAACACCTCGGTGGTGCCAGTGACCAGTAACGCTCCGTCTTCGCCTAGGCTCACAGCGACGGTTTCGATGCCCAAGTCGATAAGCCGTCGCGCCTCGTCGCGGACGTCGCCCAGCGTGAGCAAGTCCCGGCCAGCGAGCTCGGACAGCTCCTCAAGATTCGGCTTGATGAGATGGGGGCGCGCGCTGAGCGCCGCCGCCATCGCAGGGCCCGAGGAATCAATCGCGACGCGCAGTCCAGCAGCGCGCCCCTCTATGATCAGTGACGCGTAAAAGTCGACGGGCACACCGGGAGGCAGACTGCCGCAGCCCACCAGCCATGCGGCACCAACGCTGGCATCGAGCGCAGCAGCAAGGAGCGCGGCCGACTCCTGACTGTCCAGCACAGGTCCCGGTTCGTTGAGCTTGGTCGTGGTGCCGTCTGGCTCGAGAACGCTAATGTTCATGCGAGCCGAGCCGGTGATGGGAACACTGCGCCGCGGCACGCCGGCTGAGTCGAGCAACTCCTCCAGCAAGTGCCCTTCGGGGCCACCCGTGGGCATCACGGCAAGCGCGTGGCCACCTTGGGCGGTGATCGCGCGAGCAACGTTGATGCCTTTACCACCCGGATCTACTCGGCTGCCGGTCGCCCGGTGCACCTCACCGGGCAGCAGGGCGTCGATCATGACCGAGCGGTCCACTGAGGGATTGGGCGTGACGGTGACGATCATGCGAGTACCACTTCCGGGCCCGCGGCTCTCAGTTCATCAGCGAAGTCACAGGCTAGGTCAGTGTCCGTCACGACTACGTCGACGTCGTCGACCTTGGCGAAGCGGTGAAAGTGGTCGTCGCCCGCCTTAGTTGAATCCGCGGCAACAACCACTCGTCGGGCAGCGGCGACCATCGCCCGCTTGGCGTGGGCCTCGGCCTGATCCGGGGTGGTGAAGCCGCGAGAGGCTGACATCCCGTTAGTGCCGATCACAGCGACATCGATCACGACGCTCATCAGCGCATCGACTGTCCAATCCCCCACCATGGCGCCAGTGACGCCACGCACCCTGCCTCCCAGCACAAAGAGTTCAATACCGGGGCGAGATGCCAGCGGAGCTATCGCCGGAATGGAGTTAGTGAGCACAGTGAGCTCGATGTCGTGTGGCAGCAAATCGATGATCGCCAGCGTGGTCGACCCTGCATCAAGTAGCACGGTACCGCCTTGCGGCAACTGCTCAAGGACTCGCGATGCGATGCGGCGTTTCACGTCAGGGAAACGAGTAGAACGTGTCGCAAGCGTAGGTTCCGGCTCGAGTCTGCTGACGGCGATCGCGCCGCCGTGCACTCTCCGGACAACCCCGCGCTTCTCGAGCGCGGTGAGGTCACGCCGGATCGTCTCCGCGGCAACCTCAAGTGAATCGGCTAGTTGCGCGACTTCGACCCGGCCGCTGGTGGCCGCCTGGGTCAGGATGACTTGCTGCCTCTCAGCTGCGTACATCTGCATTGGGCGTCCTTGTCGCTTCTGGAGGCTCGTTGTTCACCTCCCGTTCATAAAACCACAAAGTCGGCGCGATATCAACATATAGCCACATCTGTATGTGCGGGTTTATAGGTCATTGGCGGCGGGACAGTCTCGGCCTCGCCAGGGAACGACGGAACGTCAGGCAGACCCTCCGCCGTGTCTGTACGGGCGTAGCATTGCCGGGATGCCCATCTACCTTGGCGAACGCACCGCCGGGGGTCATCCGTGAGGGAAAACGCAGCACATGAATCTGTACCTACGCCTGATGTTCCTGCGCCTACGATCGCGCCGCCGCACCCCACTTGGCATCTGGGACACCGCGGTGACGCCGTTCCGTGTGACGGTGAGCGACCTTGATCTGCTGGGCCACGTCAACAATTCCAAGTACTTGGCGATCATGGACCTTGCGCGCATCGACCTGATGATGCGCTCCGGAGTGTGGGACAAGTTGCGGCGCCAGGGTTGGTACCCGGTCGTGGCCGGGCAGACCATCACCTACCGTAAGTCGCTCACCCTGGGCCAGCGCTTTGACGTGAAGAGCCGCGTGCTCGGCATGGACGATCGCTGGTTCTACGTCCAGCAGGTCTTCCTCCACGACGATGCGGTGTGCGCCCACGCGGTAATCCGAGTGCGGTTCCTCAAGCGTGGCGGCGGCAACGTGGAGCACGGCGAGATGGGCGCGTTCCTGGGCGGGTTCCCCGACAACCTCGACGTGCCCGACTGGGTAGTGACGTGGACCGCGGACACCAAGGACGCGCTTTAGCCCCCTTGAGTCCCTGCGCCCCAGGCGGCGCTCAGCTCCCGCGGTACGTCGAGTACGCGAATGGGCTCAGCAGCAGCGGCACGTGATAGTGCGCCCCGTCGATGATTTCAAAGACGATCGTCACCTCGGGGTAGAACGTGGGCTGTTCGGGCTTGGAGAAGTACATGCCGGTATCAAAGTGCACCCGGTAGACGCCCGGCTCCAAGTGGTCCGGGCCAAAGTCGCTAACGCGCCCGTCGGCGTCGGTGACGGCCGAGTCAATAGAATCCCAGCCGTCGCTGCCGCGCTGCGACAGTGCGACTGCCAGGCCCACGGCAGGGGTTCCTGACACGGCGTCCAACACGTGGGTGGTGACGTGGCTCATGAATGCTCCTCATCTAGGTACTTGAATACTGATCGCAGCCGTAGTTCGGCAATTTGGCGCAGCTGCTCGGCGACCTCAGCCAATTCGGTCTGGTCGTCGTTCGTGAGGCGGCGCTCCAACTCCTCGACAACCTCGCGTCGGTCGCGACCAGCCGCGCGAATCAAGAACACGCGTTCAAACCGCGCGTCGTAGGCGGCGTTCCCGGCCGCCAAGCGCTCGGCGAGTACGGCATCGTCGCTCTGGCTGGTGGCCTGTTCGCTCGCGGATAGCTTCGCTTCCGCGCCGGTTCCCGCGTGACGCTCGCCGATGCGCGGGTGGGCACTGAGAGCCTCCGTCACCTCCGCGGCCGTCAGCGGGGTTGCCACCGCCATCGCGGCCTCCACCAATTCGTCGACCGATGCGGGCTCAAGGCCGGTCACGGAATCGGCCCAGCGCTGAATGCGCAGGCATTCGAGCAGTCGGTCACGTTCGAGTGTCATGTGCCCATCCTAGGATGGAGAGATGGACGTCACTGGAGTAGTACTGGCAGCCGGCGCAGGCAAGCGTGCTGGCGGACCCAAAGCTTTACGACGCACACCCGATGGTGTGGCGTGGATCGAGGTCGCATGCACCGCGTTGCGGGAGGCCGGGTGCCGCGAAGTGATCGTGGTGTTGGGTTCCCACGCCGATGAGGCCGCCGCCCTAGTCCCGCCGCGCGCCATCCCGGTGGTCGCCACCAACTGGGAGGACGGACAGTCCGCCTCGCTCAATGCGGGCCTGGCGGCCGCCGCCACCTCTGGCGCCGATGCCGTACTGGTCACCTTGGTTGACCTGCCGCACCAGACCGCGGCTGCCGCGCGACGTGTGATGGAGGCAGGCGAAGACGACGGCTCCGACGCGCTGGCCCGGGCCCACTACAACGGCTCCCCCGGTCACCCGGTGCTGATTGGCCGTGACCACTGGACGGGCGTGGCTGAGGTCGCGACCGGCGACAGCGGCGCCAAGGATTATCTTCACGACCACCTCACCATGGACGTGGACTGCACGGACCTGGGCGGCGGCACGGACTCTGACGAGCCCTACGTTTAGGCGCTTACTCGTGCACCCCTAAGTCCGGCACGCAGGGACTCGTCTGTGTATGGTCAATAGACGGGTTACCTGCACTTCTACAAGGAGATGTCATGGATAGGGCTTTGGCTAAACTCCGGCCGTTCAACCTCGTTGCTGGGATTCTGCACCTCGTGTCTTTTGCCGGAATCCTGATTCTCGCCAACGACGTCTCGCTTCCCGTGAGAGCGACCTACATGACCGGGGCCCCAGGCTCCGATACTTTCGCGGACCCCGTCACGCTGTTCAGTCTCAACATCAGCTACATGATCCTCGCGTTCTTGGCGCTGTCCGCGTTCTTCCACTTCTTGGTGATCTCCCCGCAGGTCTTCCCCCGCTACATCGCTGGGCTGGAGCGTCACCACAACACATTCCGCTGGGTCGAGTACTCGCTGTCCTCATCGATCATGATCGTGGTGATCTTGCAGCTGAACGGCATCACCAACTTTGCCGCCCTGGCAGGACTGTTCGCCGTGAATGCCAGCATGATCCTGTTCGGATGGCTCCAGGAGCGGTATACGACTCCCGGCGACGGCGACTATCTGCCCTTCATCTTTGGCAGCATCGCGGGCAGCGTCCCATGGATCGTCATCGTCATTGCGCTGTTCTCCCCCAAGAGCCCCGAGCCGTCTGCGGTCCCCGGCTTCGTGTACGGCATCGTCATATCGCTGTTCGTGCTGTTCAACAGCTTCGCGCTGGTGCAGTGGAAGCAGTACCGTGCCAGGGGCAAGTGGGACAACTACTTACGCGGAGAGCGCGTCTACATTGTGCTGAGCCTGGTCGCCAAGACGGCGCTGGCCTGGCAGGTATTCGGCGGAACGCTCGCTAGTTAGCCGATCGGGCGCCCGACAACAACGTCTTCTGCAATCACGCCTCCTGAATGACGGAGACGGTGCACAGCAGGACTCCACTGGCTACGACTCGTTAATGCACCCCCGTCACCGCGAACTGCCAGGCGAGCGCGTGTTTACGGTTCAGGGGCTGTTTGTCTCGGGGCAGCGCGCCCGGCTCCGCCTTGCGGTGCGGTGCCCCGAAAGGCAAAAGCAGCCCAGAATCCGAGTTCATCACTGTGCAATTTGGTAGGCCGAGTGCCCCTTGGTATGGGTGTACCGAGCGAAAAACCCACAACGAGTTATGTTGCTACTTCAAGTAAAGGGCGCGTCGATTTCGCACCGTTCGCTAATGTGCAGATATGAAACTCACTGGAATTCGCGTGAAAAACTTCCGAACCATCGGCTCCCAGGAGCAGTTTCTTGATCTACGCCAGAGTCTGACCATCATTGGCCCGAACAACTCTGGAAAGACAAATTTGCTGCAAGCGATCCAGATGTTCTTCACCGGCCATGACAACCTTCACACATACGACGTTGACTCGGACTCTCCACAGGGGAAAGGTGCCCGAACCAGCATCGTCGGCTACTTCGAGGGCGAGCCCTCGGGTGCTGATGTGGGGTTCTATGGAGAACTCGACAAATTGTATTCGATGTACGGCATGGACCGGCCAGGGTTCGGAATCATGCTTTACTTGACGTTTTCGCCATCCAGCAATCCCGTCTACAACTTCTTTCCGAACCAGAAGAGGCCCTCTGACAGTGCAACGCAAACCGCGATTAGCCGCTTGCAGAAACAGCTTGTAGTTGACCTCCTCGCCCAGTTCGACTGCCACTTCATCCCGTCCGAAAAAAGTATGCACGAACTGATCGACGATGTACTCACACCATTTATTCGAGGGGTTGTCGTCGACGTGATATCCCCACTGATCGATGAAATCGAGTCGGAACTAAGCCACGTCTCAAAAAATATCGATGACGCACTTGCTGCGAGCGGGGTCAAAGGATTATCTACGTCGTTCGGATTCCACGGTGGTTCCCTTGATTCGCTTCTCAAGGGCTTCGACTTCTACCTGAGCGACCCGTACAAGACACCACTTGCCCGGAAGGGCCAAGGAATGCAGAGCCTTGCCTTTATGGCCGCACTCCAGTGGGTCAGCAAGATGGAAGCCGCCCAGTCACGCATGCCTGTCTGGCTAATAGAAGAACCTGAGTCGTTCTTGCATCCGCAACTCTCGCACAACGCGACGCGCCTTCTGGACGGACTTGGGGATACTTCCAACGTCGTGGTGACGAGCCACTCAATGGCGTTCGTGCCCCATGACCCACTGCGAGTCGTTGGCACCAGCATTGACTCCGAAGGGGCAACTGTGATTGAGACCTTCAAGTCACATGAGAAGGCCACGGTTTCTCTGCGGCGAGGGCTTGGGCTGCGCTTCGCGGACTACTTTTCTTTGGGCACTATTGCCGTGCTCACAGAAGGCCAGTCCGACTCGACGCTCCTGCGATGGTTCCTCGGTATGAGCGTTGATTGGGACGGATGCGATTGGAATTACTTGCGAGAAGCGACGATCAGTGATCGCGGGGGCGCGTCATTCCTCGCGGGATTCATCCGCGCGAACTACGAGGTCTTGAGGGCTGAGCAGCCTACGGTAAGCCTATTTGACGCCGATGAAGCGGGAGTGAAGGCCGTCAGCGGTCTTTCCGCATACTTCTCGGGAATCGGCGTCCCCTTCGAATCCAATCGGGAATACGTCTATGTCCGCAACGGTTTCGCGGTCGAAGGACTGTTCCCCGACGAATGGATGTTGGATGAGCGGGAGAACAACTCCGCCCACTTCGATAGCTTCCAAGTCGATGCCGAAGGAAACATCGTCACGTACCGGATCAAGGACAACGCAAAGTCGGGCATTGGCCACAGAATGCAACTGCGAGCTGAGGGCCAGGTTGACCATGCGTGGGCGGTCCGCTGGCTGGCGGTAGGCGAAGCCTTGAATAGCGCGCTTGAGAAGCAAGCAGAACTGATCGCCGCTGGCCCTTCAAAGGATTAATTCGCACGAAATCAATGTGGAAATTTTGGCCTTCGCCCTCTTCGTGCGTTGAGGGTGTATTGACGAGTTGCTCCATTGGCTACGCCAGTCCCCTCTCTACCCAATGCGCGGACACGACAATATCTAACGAGGTGACCTGTCGAGGCGCTTGGCGCTCGCACTGGACGCCTTCGAGGCCGCCGTGCTCGAGATCGCCGTGCAGCACGGAGGAAGCGCCGCGTGACTGAAGGTGAGCAGGGGCTCGGGGCTGCGCATGTGTTAATTTCGGCATAGCGCCACCTGCCTGGCGTGAAGACTTGGCTCACGCGAGCCAAGTCTCGACTCTTTGGAGGACGCTGATGTCTGACACCACGTGTCACATGTCGATCTCGCTTGACGGGTTCGTTGCCGGGCCAGATCAGAGTAGTGAGAATCCGTTGGGGAGCCGTGGCATGGAAATCCACGCTTGGCATCTCGGTGAAACACGCGAGAACCCGGCCGATGCGACGGCGGAGCAGTGGCTCATGCGGCCACGCGGTGCCTACGTGATGGGACGCAACATGTTTGGTCCTGTTCGTGGCGAATGGGACCTTGACTGGGAGGGGTGGTGGGGCGCCGAGCCGCCGTACCACGCTCCGGTCTTTGTCCTCACCCATCACCCCCGCGACACGATTCACTTGGAAGGTGGCACCAGCTTCCACTTCGTCACGGACGGGTTCGAATCCGCCTACGCGCAGGCACGTGAGGCGGCCGGAGAGAGGGGCGTTGATGTGACGGGCGGCGCCTCGACCGTGCGGCAGGCGCTTGCTGCCGGCGTGGTCGACGAACTGACGCTAGATGTGGTTCCAGTGCTGCTGGGGGGCGGCGAGCGATTATTTGATGGCGTTGCCGAGTTCGACTTTGAACCGGTGGAAGTACTCCATTCTCTGCTGGCAACGCACGTCCGCTACCGTAGGCGAAAATGATCTTGAGAGATCCGATTGCCACTCAGTGGCACTCTGTACCTCCTGATCTGGGCGAAGCGAGTTCAGTAATGGAGTCCTACTGTGTACTGAGAACGATCAGCCCTCGTAGTCACCCGCGAGATCCAGTACCGCGGCCTCGAAGGCGTCCAGCGCGAGCGCCACATCGTCGATGCGCACGTCCTCGTCCTTGTGGTGGCTGATGCCGTCGTGGCAACGGATGAACAGCATCGCGTAGTCCGTGAGCGCGGCCACGGCCATGGCATCGTGGCCGGCCTTGGACAGCAGGTGCATGGGCTTTGCGTCTCCCGTGGAGGCGATTCCCGCCTCGATAGCGCGGGCAAGCCTGTCGCCCACCTGGGTGGCCTGCGCCTCGTGCAGTTCGTGGATGTCGAATTCGAGGTTGCGAGCGGCCGCAGCCTTGCGGGCGACCTCCTCGATCTCCAGCCACACGCGGTCACGCAGCTCGTCGGTCTCCGCGCGCAGGTCGAGCGAGAATTCCACGCGTCCGGGGATCACGTTCATGGCACCGGGGAAGGCGCGCAGCTTGCCCACCGTGCCCACGGCGCCGGCGTCGCGCGCCAGGGTCTCCACGGCAGTGACGACCTCGCTGGCACCCAGCAGCGCATCGCGGCGGCGCCCGTAAGGCATGCCGCCGGCGTGGCCGGCCTCGCCGGTCATGGTGAGTTCAAAACGGCGGGCGCCCATGATGCCGCGCACTACGCCCAGCGCACGGTCCGCGTCTTGCAACAGCGGGCCCTGCTCAATGTGGGCCTCGAGGTAGCCGATGACGCGGCTGGGATCCAGCGCGGCGTCACCGATGCGGTCGGGGTCCAGCCCAAAGGCCTGGAACGCACTGCGCAGGCTGGTGCCGTTGGCATCGGTCAGGTCCCACCACTCCTGGTGCCACACCCCGGCGACCGCGCACGATCCCAGCAGGGTGCGCCCAAAGCGGGTGCCCTCCTCGTCGGCAAAGCCCAGCACCTCGATACCGAACGGCAACGTCACGCCACGCCTGATCAGTCGGCCTACTACCGCGATGGCCATCATGGAGCCCAGGATGCCGTCGTAACGCCCTGCACCTGGCACGGTGTCCAGGTGAGAACCAAGCAGCAGCACGGGGGCATCGGCCGTGGGCCCGGCCAGCGTGCCGCGCTGGTTGCCCGCCGCGTCCTGCCAGGCGGTGAGGCCGGCCTCGGCCATCCACTCCCCCACGGTCCAGTTGACCGTGGCGTGCTCGGTGGTCAGATACGAGCGTTCAATAGCGCCAACCGTCGCGGAGTGAGTGGCGAGAATCTCGCAACGCTCCAACAACTCGACTGCGTCAAACCGGCTCATGCCGTGGCACCCGCATAAACGCCGTAGGCCGCGTCCACACCGGCTCCGGGCGTGCTCGCGTGACCGGCACGGCGAAGCACCGCCTCGAGGGAAGCGAGCGTGGTCAGTACTGCATCGGTCCGGGCGTTGTAGCCCATGGTGCCGATGCGCCAAATCTTGCCGTGCAGGGGACCAAAGCTGGTGCCAATCTCGATGCCAAAGTCCGCGAGCATCGCACCGCGCACCGCCTCACCGTCAACGCCGTCCGGGATGTAAACACCCAGCACGTTGGTCATCTTGTGCTCCAGGTCCCCAAACGGGGCCAGGCCCAGCGCGGAGGTGCCGGCCAGCATCGCCCGCCCGTGCACGTCGTGGCGCGTGACTGCGGCGTCCAGCCCCTCTTCGAGCAGAATCCGTGCGCACTCGCGTGCCCCGTAGAGCATGGTCGTGGCCTCGGTGTGGTGGTTGAGCCTGCGCTCGGACCAGTAGTCAAAGATCATGCCCATGTCGAAGTAGTTCGATGCGACGGGGTGCGCGGCGACCGGGTCGCCTGCGTCCCGGATGCCCGCCTCGATGGACTTGCGGGAGTTCACTACCTCCGCGGCACGGGCAGAGAAGGTCACTGGCGCGGACCCGGACGGGCCGCCAAGACACTTCTGCAGACCGGCGGTCGCGACGTCCACCCCCCACTTGTCGGTGAGAAAAACGTTGCCGCCCAGCGAGGCGGTGCAGTCACTGTAGAGCAGCGCGCCGTGCTTGAGGCACAGGGCGCCAAGGCCCTCGAGAGGCTGCGCCACGGTGGTGGACGTGTCCCCATGGACCACGGCCAGCACCTTGGGTTGGACCTTGATGAGCGCCTGCTCAATCTGCTCCTGAGTGAAGACCTGACCCCACTCGACCTCGATCGTGTGCACCTCCGCGCCGCAGCGTTGAGCGATCTCCTTGAGCAGGTGCCCAAAGCGCCCAAAGATCGGCACCAAGACACGGTCGCCCGGCTCCACCAGCGAGACCAGCGCGGCCTCGATACCGGCGCGCGACGTGCCGTCTACCAGCATGGTGTGCTCGTTGTCCGTCGCGAAGACCTGGCGATACAGCGCCTGGGTCTCGTTCATGTAGCCGGTCATGGCCGGGTCATACTGACCCACCAATCCGGCGGACATCGCGCGCAATACGCGTGGATCCGCGTTGATGGGACCAGGTCCCATCAGCAGACGCGGCGGGGGGTTAATGGGTCCGGGAAGGTTCACGCCTCCATTGTGTCTCTTCTCCGTTTCAGATACGTTTCGCACCGCGGACACGACGCGCGACGGCCACCTGGACTCCCCGGGTGCGATGTGGTTATGCTTCAAGGGCAAACGCGGGGAGCTCGGGGCAGCCGAGCTGAGAGGACGGCCAACCGCGCCGTCGACCCGAGAACTTGACCTGGGTAATGCCAGCGTAAGGACGTGTCTTCGGCACGGGCGTGAGCACGGTAGGTCGCTTCTTGTACCCGCCTGGCGCATTCCCCGTGATCTGTTGGCGGCTGTGCGTGTTGACAGTAGGCCATGCGCTGCGCGTACCCCGGGTCTGACCTCAAGGAGTCACCCGTGATCGCTGAAATCCAAGTCTTGCCCCGCCCGCTCGGCAGCGCCGATGCCCGTTACGCCCACGTGGATGCCGCCATCGCGGTCATCTCCGGCTCGGGACTGTCTTACGAGGTGGGGGCCATGGGCACCACCATCGAGGGCACCCCGGACCAGATCTGGCCCCTGCTGCGCGAGGTGCACGAGGCCACGCTGACGGCCGGCGCCGAGGGCTGCCTGTCCGTCATCAAGGTGTCCGGCAGCGCCGGCGACGACGGCCCGGGTGTCCAGGACCTCGTAGGTAAGCACCGCCCGTGACTCCCGGTGCTCGCGGCTACCGCGTGCGCTCGCTCGTCATCGGCACCGCCACCGTCGCGTTCCTCATCGCCGCGTGGGAGGCGGCGGTGAGGCTGGGCGACATGCCGGAATTTGTGCTGCCCAGTCCCTCCCAGGTGGTGGCTGCGGCCATCGAACAGGGGCCGGTGCTGGGCCAGCACATCGCGACCACAGCCACCGAGGCGGTGCTGGGGCTTGCCCTTGGCACGATGCTTGGGTGGCTGCTCGCGGTGCTCATCTCCGCCATCCCCACGGCAGGTCACATCACGCAGCCCGTGGTGCTCCTGAGCCAGACCATCCCCACGGTGGTGCTGGCCCCGCTCATGATTCTGTGGGCGGGGTTCGGCCTCACCCCCAAGGTGGTGCTGGTCGCGGTGACCGTGTTCTTCCCCGTGCTGGTGGCCTCTACTGCGGCCATCAGGGAGGTGGACGCCGAGTACTCAGACACCGTGGCGGGTCTGGGCGGCGGGAGGTCTCACCAGCTCTGGCTGGTGCGCCTGCCGGCGTCCATTCCAGGCGCGCTGTCCGGCCTACGCATCGCTGCCACGTACGCGGTGGGCGCCGCGGTGGTGAGCGAATACCTTGCCGGCGAGTCGGGCATCGGCGTGTTCATCCAACGATCCCGCAAGGCGTACGCCGTGGACCAGATCTTTGTGGGCATCGCGCTCATCGCCCTGCTGTCCGCCATCCTCGTGGGCGCCATCGTGGCCCTGCGCCGCGTCGCTACCCCGTGGCAAGCCCACGCGACCACGTCGTCAATCACCCTTCCCTCAACTTAACTTTCACTTAGGAGAAAACTCATGGCACTCACCCCCAAGATCGCTCTGCTCGCGGCCGGCACCTCCCTGGCGCTCGCCGCCTGCTCGGGCGGCTCCGCAACAGACTCCACCGAGGCCGATGTCTCGGCAGATCCCCTCACCCCCGTGACCGTGGTGCTCGACTGGACGCCCAACACCAACCACTCCGGCCTCTACCTGGCGCTGGCCAACCACTGGTACGCGGACGCCGGGCTCGACGTCACCGTGATCGCCCCGGGCGAATCCTCCGGCCTGCAGCTGCTGGCCGCCGGGCAGGTGGACTTCGCGTTCTCCGTGGCGGAGGGACTGCTGCCGGCCCGCGCCGCGGGCGCCGATGTGGTGTCCGTGGCCACGGTCATCGAGCACAACACCTCCTCGCTGCTGTCGCTGAGCGAGGACGGCATCACCCGCCCGCGCGACCTGGAGGGCAAGCGGTACGGATCGTATGGATCGGACCTGGAGACGGCGATCATCTCTAGCCTGGTCGCGTGCGACGGCGGCGACCCCACCCTGGTGGAGCACGTGCCGCTGGTGAGCGACGACTTCCGCATTGGCCTGACCCAAGACCAGTTCGACGCCGCCTGGGTGTTCGACGCCTGGGACACGCTGCTGCTGGGTGACGTGGACGGCATGGACGTCAGCACGATCGCGTTCCGAGACTGGTTTGATTGCATCCCGGACTGGTACACGCCGTTGCTGGCCACCAGTGGTGACCAGATCAAGGAGCACCCGGAGACGGTGAGCGCGTTCGTGGAGGCCACCGCGCGCGGCTACGCGGCAGCGATGGAAGACCCGGAAGCGGCGGCCGATGCGCTGATGGCCGCGGCTCCCGAGCTGGACGAGGAACTGGTCACCGCGAGCGCCGTCTGGTTGGCGGACGAGTACGCGCAGTCCCCGCAGGCGTGGGGCGTCCAGGACGCGGCCACGTGGGACCGCTTCTCTCAGTGGCTCACCGACGGCGGCATGCTGGACGGCGACCCTGACGTGGAGGGTGCGTGGACCAACGAGTTCCTGCCCGGGCAGTCGTGACGTACCTGGTAGACCCAGACGAATCGCCCACGTACCGCGAGCCCGTGCTCGCGGTACGTGACCTGAGCATCACCTTCCCGCCTGCCCGTAGCCGCGGGGGTCGGGGCGGGGCGGGGGCAGCTGGCGACCAGGGCACCCATGTGCTCGATGCGCTGAGTTTGGAACTCTACGACGGTGAGTTTGTGGCCGTGCTGGGACCGTCGGGTTGCGGCAAGTCCACGCTCTTGCGCGCGATGGGTGGGTTGCTGGACGCCCGCGCGCAGGTGTCCGGTGAGATCACGGTTCCCCGTGATGTGAACGGCAAGCGAGCCACCGCATGGATGCCCCAGCGCGACGGGCTGTTGCCGTGGCGGCGGGCGTTGCCCAACGCGATGGTGGGCGCGATCGCGGCGGGAGTCCCCCTGGACCGCGCCTACCCGCGCGCCCAGCGACTATTTGTCGAGTTTGGGCTCGTGGGGTTTGAGAAGGCCTGGCCGCACGAGTTGTCCGGCGGCATGCGCCAGCGTCTCGCATTGCTGCGCACGTGCCTGGCCGAGCGGCCCATCCTGCTGCTCGACGAACCGTTTGGGGCGCTAGACCCGGTGACTCGGCGCCGCATGAACTCGTGGCTGGCATCGGTGCGCCTGACCGAGCGCACGGCCCAAGCCGATGCCGCGGACCCTCAGGCCGCGACCGGTTCCGGGGTGGTACTGGTCACCCACGACATCGACGAGGCGATCGCTCTGGCAGACCGCATCGTGGTGATGTCCGACCGCCCGGGCCGGGTGGTGCACGAGGCCTGGGCCCAACCAAGCGACACCGATCCGTACGACCGCGACGCGTTGCTGGCCGCGCTGGACGGTTAACCAAGTGAGACGGATGACCAAGATCGGCTGCTAGCCAAGACCGACTACTGACAACGCGATCCCGCGCGCCACTGAAATTTTTGGGTTAGCGCTGCAACGCATCCTGCCAGGCGAGAGCGGTTTCGATCAGCGCAAGATCACTGCCGCGCGGCCCCACCAGGCACAGCCCCACGGGAGCGCCGTCCACCACCATGAGTGGCACCGACAACGCGGGCCTGCCCGTCATGCCTGCGGCCGCGGTCATGCCGAGTGTCGCCTCTCGCACCTGCGCCAAGCGCTCTTCGCTGGAATCCGTGGCGGGCGCCGGGGACGATGCGCTGGGCAGCACCAAGATCGCGTCGCCAAGCGCGGCATCGATGACTTCGCGGGCCTCACGCTGACGGACGAGGCCCTCTCGCTCCTGCTCCGCGGTGACCGCCTGCGCCCAAGCGAAGCGGGCAGCGATGTCGTCGCCCAACGCGCCCGGGTGAGAGAGCACCCACTCGCCGTGAGAACGCCACGCCTCGGCAGACTGCGTGACGCGGAAGATGGGAAACAGGTCAGCCGCAGCCGGCAGACGCACTTCGCCGAGCCCCGACATCGCTCCCGCGTCGACCAACCTGGCCAGCAACGCCGCCACGTGCTCTCGCACTGCCGCATCAGCCGGCGCCATGAAGTCGCTCGAGGTGACTATTGGGAAGTCGCCGTTGGCGGGAAGTTCCACCGGGGCATCGCCCAGCAACGCCGTCGCGGCCTTCAGCAGCGTGCCACCGTCGCGGGCCAGGACGCCCACCGTGTCGTAGGCCGGGGCAAGGGGAAGCACGCCCTCCAGCGACACCGCTTCGTGAGTTGGCCGCAGTCCCCACAGCCCCTGATACGACGCGGGGACGCGGATGGACCCCGCGGTGTCCGTGGCCAGCCCGATGTCGGCATGGCCCAGCGCGACCGCCGATGCGGGGCCCGAGGATGAGCCACCCGGTAGACCTCCCGGCACGGCCGGGTTGGGCGGCGTCCCGTAGTGAGGGTTGCGGCCAGCGATCGAGTACGCGAACTCATCCGTCTGCGCAATGCCAGCGACGTCCGCCCCAGCATCGACAAGTCTCGCGAGCGCAGGCGCGTGCTGGACCTGCGGAGCGGACTGCGCCAAGAACGCCGGCACTCCCCCGCCGATCGCGTGACCGCGCACCGAGATCAGGTCCTTGACCGCCACGGACATTTCGCTGAGCGGGCCGGTGGACGGCGAGGCAACGAGGGGGCTGCCTACTACTCGCCACACGCGCGAATCTAAGGCCGCGGGCGGCGCACTGACGTGGGCCGCCACAATCACCCAGCCGCCGGGAGTGGCATCGGAGATGGTGCGGCGCCACAGTTGGGTAACCATGCCGCGGCCGCCGCGAGCGGGAATCGTGACTGACGTGACGTAGGCGTGATCGACGCCCACGGGTCGCACCTGGACATCACCGAGCTCCCGTGCGGGCGCGCCACCGCGGCCGCCGCGAAAGCGATCAATCTGATCACGCCCTACCAGCAGCCCGGACGCGTCGCCGCGCATGGCCTCGTCGCCCTCGACAAAGTAGGCGCCCAGCAGGTCCACATCGTCCGATGCCAACGCCGACTCGTAGCCGTCGAGTGCTTCCATGAGCTGCGCGGGCATCTGCTCTCCCGCCGGAACCGAGCCTGTCACCTTATTCACCGTCAACCTCCGTCGCGGGTGTCGCCTGAAAGTCGGAGAGTCGAATCATCGCGTGGACCCCCTGCACCAGGTCCACCACCTGCGAGATGCGGAAGTCGGTGGCGGCGCTCAGGTAGGCCAGCGCCAGGTGCGGCTCCATCGCGAACTTGGCGCACAGGATCGCCACGGCCTGACGCACGCACTCGCGCATCGCCTCGTCCAGGTCCGCGTCCATACCCGTGGGAATCAGATATTCGTGGGTGAGGCCAAGCGGCCCGGCCACCTCGCCGAAGGCCCGGGCGGCTTCGCGAGCCGGAATGACGTCGAACCGCAGGGTTGCCCGCAGCGATGCCTCGAGAGCGGTGAGTGACACCTCGCCGTCGCCCTGAGCAAAGTGGGGGTCACCAAAGTAGGCCAGGGCGCCGGGCACCTGGACTGGCAGGTACAGGGTTGAGCCCACCACGAGTTCCTTCACGTCGATGTTGCCGCCGTGCGGCCCGGGAGGCACGGAGTGGGCGCGCTCGGCCGTGTCCGTCGCGACGCCCATGATCCCTAGGAACGGGGCGAGCGGGAAGCCAATGGTGCGCGGCCCGCCGTCGCGCGCGGGGAGCCAACCGCGCCAGGTGCCGTCGGCATCGGGCGCGATGGGCGCGTAGACGCTGACGTTGCCGGGGGTCGCGGGGTACTCCCCCGCCAGCGCGCCGCGACCGTGGCGGTTGGAGATCACGCCGTACGGCACGCGTGGGGTGAGATCCACGACGGTGATGGCCAGCAGGTCGCCGGGCTGTGCGCCGCTGACCGCGATGGGACCTGTGGTCACGTGCGGGCCGTCGTCCAATGCGTCGCGAAGTTCCGGGTGCGAGGCCAGCGCGATGCCCTCGTCGAGCACCGCGTCCGCGCTCACGCCGTGGGCACCAAAAAAGGCCACCGGGTCGCTGCCCTGGTCGGGCAGGATACCCTCGTGACTCAGGGTGTCGACCACGACCTCTGTCCCGGATTCCACGGTCAGCACGGGCGCGTCACCACGACACGGCAGGCGTCCCCAGAGCGTGTACGCACCTGTGGATGGCAAGTAGGTTGCGCCTGCGGGCACGTTTTGCCCCGTGCGCAAAACCGTGGTGAAAACTCCCATGCGATGACCATCCCTCGCTCGTCAATCCAATATGGTGCCCTATTGTTTACCGAGAGTACCGTTGCTCAGCCCTGCGATCGGTCCTCATCCGCGCGGGTGACACCACCGCTGGAGGTTTCCTTGATCCGCTTACTGCGCCGCGACTCCGAGTCCACGCACCTTGTTCTGATGCTCGCCCTGACGCTGTCGACCGGCGTCATCGATGCAGTCGGTTACCTGGGGTTAGACCGGGTTTTCACCGGCAATATGACCGGTAACGTCGTGATCCTCGGCATGGCCCTGATCTCTGGCACCGGGCTGCCCATTCTTGGCCCCGTGCTCGCGCTCGCCGGCTTCATGGCCGGAGCCGCGATTGCCGGCCGCGTACTTCGCGACACCAAGGCCGCCTGGTCTGCGCGCACCACCGCCATGTTCCTGACGGTGGGCGCGGTGCTCATTGCCGCCATCATCGTGGTGGTTGCGTGGGCCGATCCCCCGCACGCCGTGCTGCTGAGCGTCACCGCCTCGCTGGGCCTGGCGATGGGCACGCAGGCCGCCACGGCCCGCAACATCGCGGTCAAGGACGTCACCACCGTGGTGGTCACCTCCACCATCACGGGGCTGGCCGCCGATGCCCTACTGGGGGATCGCGGCGTCAAACTGTGGAAGCGCCGCGTCGCGGCCATCGTGCTGATCGGTTCCGGGGCAGCACTGGGTGCCGCCCTGCTGCAGATCGACATCGCCGTGGGAATGGCGGCCTCCGCCCTCATCACCGTGACGGTCGCGATCCTCGGCCACCTGAGCACCATCCCGTCCGGCCAGTCCGGGGCCGAGGCGGCCGACGCCTCCTAAGCTGATTCTTCTGCGGAGGCGTCACGCGCGGTGGTGAGGGCCTGCATGAACAGCTCTTGCGGCTGCGCACCGGACACCGCGTACTTGCGGTCGAACACGAAGAACGGGACGCCCTGCACTCCTACCTGACGCGCATCGGCGATGTCCTGGTCCACGTCTGCCGTGAACTCGTCCGACGCGAGCATCGCGCGGATGTCGTCAGCGGCGAGGCCAACGTCTTCGCCCAACCCCACCAGCACATCGGTGTCGTCAAGAATCTTGCCTTCCATCATCTGCGCCTGGAAAAGGCGTTCGTGCATCTGGTCTCCCACGCCGCGCGAGGTGGCGAAGTGAGACAGACGGTGCGCGTCCTTGGTGTTGGCAACCATGTAGCTGTCCAGGTCGTAGTCCAGGCCTAGTTCCGCGGCGACGGACGACATGCGCTCGTTGACCTCAACCACCTTCTCCGCGGTGAATCCGCGCTTCTCCATAAACATCTGAGCCTGCGGCATCGCCTCGCCCTTGGGCAGGGTCTCGTCTAACTGGAAGCTGCGCCACTGCACTTCAACGGGGGTGTCAAACTCCGCAATCGCGTTCTGCAGGCGCCTCTTGCCGATGTAGCACCAAGGGCACGCAACGTCGGACCATACTTCAACCTTGACCACGTAAAACTCCTCTAAGGCTTGCGAAATGATTCGTTACCCGGAACACCACCGGGGCCAGGTTCATTCCGTGGGTGCGGCTAGAGGCGGCTGTGAGTAAAAGCGCCGCCCACGAGCGTCGCGGCGACCGGCATACGGCGCAGCACCTCGGCATCGGCCGTGAGCGGGTCGGCATCCGTGACCACGAGGTCGGCTACCGCACCGGACTCGACGCGCTTGCCGTAGGTCGAGGCCGCGAGCGCCGCCTCACGAGGCAGCTCCTGCTCGGGGTGCCAGGGCTCACGGCCGTCGCGCGAGCGGGACACCGCTGCGGCGAATGAGATCCACGGGTCCAGGGTGGCGACCGGGGCGTCTGAACCGAGCGCGATGCGGGCTCCCGCCGCGTGGAGTGCGGCAAGCGGGAAGGACCTATCCGTGCGACCGGCCCACAGCACGTCTGCCGCGTCGCGGTCATCCATGGCGTGCTCCGGCTGCACGCTCGCCGTCACTCCCAGCTGAGCAAACCTGCCCAGGTCTTCGGGCTGCACGAGTTGCGCGTGCTCGATGCTGCCGCGCGCGCCCGTGGTGGCGAACGCATCGAGCGCGAAGGTGTTCGCCAGGTCGCCAATGGCATGGACGGCCACCTCAAAACCGTGCTGAGTGGCGCGCTCCAGGAGGTTCTCCAGGTCCACGGGCGGGACGGTGATGATCCCGTGGTCGGCGGTGCCGGGGTAGGCGTCGTGACAGTACGCGGTCTTGGTATTGAGCGAGCCGTCCGTGATGATCTTGAGCGGACCCACCGTCACCAGCCCGTTCGTGCCCTCGACCACATCGCCGGTGCGCACTCCGCGCTCCACCATCGTGTCGAATATCTCTTCATAGAACCCGGCGTGCACCCGTAGCAGGCCCAGACCCTGCGCGGTATTGCGCACCCACAGCCGCATGTTGTCGGCCATCTCCAGGTCGACTACCCCCACGGTGCCGCGGGCGGCAGCGGCCGCTCCGGCCTCGACCGCGTAGGCCCGCTCCTCGTCATCGGGCTCCACCTCGAGTGCGCGCTGCAGGTCGAATGCCTCTGTCTCGCGGAGCAACCCCGAGTGGGCCAGGCCATAGTGGCGCTCCGCAGCGGTGTTGACCCAGCAACAGTGAACGTCGCCGCTGATGAGCACCACGGGGCGCAGTGGGGACGCGGCGTCGAGCGCCTCGGTGGTCGGCACGTCCGGCCACAACGCGTCACGGAAACCCACCCCCACGAGCGTGTCGGTGTTCTGCGGCTCCGACGTCACCCGCGCGGCAACCATCTTGCACACCTGCGCGGCAGACGATGCCGCCGCCACGTGGAAGCGCCTGCGGGTGCGCGCCCACAGCGCGAAGTGCACGTGAGCGTCCCACATGCCGGGGCCCAAGAAACGGCCATCCAAGTCAACCTGTTCCGCGTCGCGCGCGTCAACGGAGGGCGCGATCGTGTCGATCTTGCCGTCGCGGATGAGCACGTCAACGGGGGCATCGGCGCCACCGACGATGCGCGCGCGGCGCAACACGGTGTCGAAGCGTTCGGGTCTCATCAACCAAGGCTAATGGCAGGCCCGGCACGCCCTGCACCAGGAGCGGACTGGGGCCACTCTCTGCCGCTACGGCGTCCGTGCCGTGCTTGCTCAGCCCACTCACCACCGCGCAAAGCACCTTGACGTTGCTTGTGACTTTCGACACCAGCCATTTCCCCCGAATGGATCGCGTGATGGGGATGCTGGACGGGATCCTCACCAATCGAGGAATGGCAGCGTCTGCGCCGTCGTTGAGGTAGTCATGAAGGCAATGACATATTCCAAGTTCGGTTCCAGCGAAGTCTTTGAACTCAACGAAATTGCGGAGCCCCACGTCGGCCCCGACACCGTTGTAGTCGAGGTCAAGGCGGCCGGCATCAACCCCGTGGACTACAAGGTCCGCGAGGGGTACCTAGCCCAAATCATCGACACTCAGTTCCCCGTGGTTCCGGGCTGGGACGTGGCCGGAGTGGTCACCCAGGTGGGCCTCGACACCCCCGAATTCAAGGTGGGCGATGAGATTTACGCCTACGCACGCAAGGACCTGATCCAGGCAGGCACTATTGCGGAGCAGGTCGCCGTTCCTGTTCGGACCGCCTCGCTCAAGCCCAAGTCCCTGAGCTTCGAAGAGGCTGGGGCCGTTCCATTGGCTGGGCTCACCGCTCTGCAGACCGTCCGCCGAGCTGGCGTGACCTCAGGTCAGACCGTGCTCATTCACGGCGCAGCCGGCGGTGTGGGTTCGTTCGCGGTTCAACTCGCAGTTCACGCCGGAGCCAAGGTTATTGGCACGGCATCGGCGCGCAACCACGACTACATTGCGTCGCTCGGCGCGGTCGCTGTCGAGTACGGCGAGGGTCTCACCGAACGCGCACTCGCCCAGGTACCTGGCGGCTTTGACGTCATCCTGGACTACGCAGGAGGCGACTCGTTGGACGGCACTGCCGATCTGCTCGCCGCTGGTGGCGAAGTAGTCTCTGTGGCCGATCCCCGTGCCCAGACCGAGTTTGGTGGCCAGTACGCATGGGTTCGCCCCGATGCAGCCGACCTCGCCGAGCTCGCGGATCTGATCGATGGCGGTTCACTCAAGGTGGAAATCGCCAAGACGTTCCCGCTCGCAGAAACGGCACAGGCCTACGATGCCCTAGCAGAGGGCCACGTACGCGGCAAGATCGTCATCGTCCCTTAAGACGCTTCTCAAATGACTGACGTCGCGGCTCCACCAGTGGTGGTGCCGTGACGTCGCCTTAGTGTGTGACGTGACCTACGCGGACTCACGTATGACCAATTCGGTGGGCATGATCGTAGTGCGGGGGCGATCCACGTTGCCGGACAACACGTCGATCAGGATGTCAGCCATCTCGCGCCCCATCGCCTCTGACGGCTGGCGCACGGTCGTGAGCGGCACCTCGCAGGCCGCCGCCGCGGGACTGTCGTCGTAGCCAACGATCGCGATATCGTCCGGGATCGAATACCCCTGTTCCAGCAACACTCGCATCGCACCCGTGGTCATCAGGTCTGAGGCCACAAAGATCCCGTCTATCTGGGGATCAAGTTTGAGGATCTCGAGCACCGCGCGCTGAGCGCCCAGCACTGTGTAGTCCCCATCGGCGATGGGTCCCGGCTCAAGTCCAGCATCTATTAGCGTCTGCCGCCAGCCGTGAACTCGGTCGAGTGCGCTCGGCATAGACGATGGGCCAGTGATGGTCGCTATCCGCCGGCAACCGCGCTCAACCAAGCGCCGGGTGGCCTTCACTGCACCGTCCACGTTGTCCACGTCCACGATGTACGCGTCAAGCCCTTCTACTGCTGGCCGACCGCCGAACACCATGGGCAGGATTCCGCTGATCTGGGAAAGCGAACGGTCGCTGGTGTGGTGAGACACCACCGCGACGCCGTCCACTGCCCCGCCAGCCAAGTAACGCATCATCTTGGCGCTCGGGTCGGGGCTGGCCACCATCAGGTTGAGCACATAGTCGCTCTGATCAAGCCTGCTGTGGATCCCCGAGACAATGGAGGCGAAATAGACGTCGCCAAAAAACCTGGTGATGTTCTCTGGAGCCACCAGTGCGATCGCGTGCGATTGCTGGCTAGCGAGCGACCTCGCGGCACGATTGGGAACATAGCCCAATTCTGAAATCGCGACACGGACAGCCTCGGCGCTCAGAGGATGAACCTTGGGTGAGCCATTGACCACCCGGGACACTGTCGCGCGGGAAACTCCGGCGCGCTCGGCGACCATCTCAAGCGTGGGTGCAGAGCTACGCATGATGCTCATACTAACCAACCAGTTCCCCGGGGCGGTGCACCCACACACTTCGCGTGGGCACACCTCCCGGCAACTCTGTAGCCAGACAACATTGTCGACTCCAATCGAGACTAACGAACGTGAATTAGCCCTTAACCGCGCCGGCCATGATGCCGGACACCAGCTGACGTCCCGCAAAGATGAACAGCAGCAGTAGCGGAATCGTCGCGAGCAACACACCCGAAAGAACCAGCGAGTAGTCAACGAAGAAGTTGCCCTGGAGCATCGACAACGCGAGTGGCAGCGTGGGGTTGGACTGATCCAAGATGATCAGCGGCCACATGAAGTTGTTCCACGCGGTCACGAATGTGAACAGGAATAGCATTGCTGCGGCCGGCCTAGCGGCTGGTACAGCCACATTCCAGAACGTCCGGATCATGTTGCAACCGTCGACACGGGCAGCCTCGATGAGCTCAGTAGGCAGCGACTGCTGCATGTACTGCGTCATCCAGAACACTCCGAAAGCGGTCACCAGCGCAGGCACGATGACTGCGCCCAGTTCGCCGGTCCAGCCAAACTTGTTCATGAGGATGTACAGCGGGACCATGCCCAGCTGCACCGGGACGACCATGGTCGCGACGACTGCCGCAAGCAGGGGGCCGTTGCCCCTGAACCGAAGCTTCGCGAATGCGAATCCAGCGAGGGTAGATAGCACCACTGTCGACAGGGCCACTGCGGTCGAGACGATGACCGAGTTGCCGAGTGCCTTCCAGAAGTTTACTGCCGGGTTACCCAGCACCGATGCTGCGTTGGAAAAGAAGTTTCCGCCAGGGATCCAGGACATGTTCTGGTCGGTCACCGTCGAGGCGTCGCCCGAGCCGATCAGGAAGGTCCAGTACAGCGGGAACAGCGAGGCAATGATCAGCGCGCTCAGTGCGCCGTAAACAAACCAGTTAGGTCGGCTCAAGGAGATAGCGTTATTGCGGCGGCGAGCCATTATTTGCCTCCTGAGGAGTCAGTCTTCACAAGTTTTCGAGTGATGTACAGGTTGAGCAGGCTGAACACCACGATGATCAGGAACAAAAGCCATGCGATGGCTGAGGCCCGACCGAAGTTCAGTTGTCCCCAACCCGTGTTGTACATGTACATCGTGACGGTAAGCCACTGCTGGTCCGCACCACCAGTGCCTGTGTTGTCGAACATACGAGGCTCGTCAAATACCTGAAGGCCACCAATCGTGGCGGTCAGGATCACAAAGATCATGGTGGGGCGAATCTGCGGAATCGTGATCGACACAAAGCGACGGAAAGAACTCGCGCCGTCAATCGCGGCGGCTTCATAGAGGTCACGAGGGATGGCCTGCATCGCCGCTAGCAAAATCAAGGCGTTATAGCCCGTCCACCGGAAGTTCACCATGGTCGCAATCGCAAAGTGGCTGGGAAGAACGCCCTTGTGCCAGCCCACCGGATCGATTCCGATGGCACCGAGCCATTCGTTGAACAGGCCGCTCTCGTCTGCGAAAAGCTTGGAGAAGATGATTCCAACTGCCACGGGCATCACGACGTAGGGGACCAAAACACCCATACGCCAGAAGGTCTTTGCCCGGAGTTGGTGGTCGAGCATCGCTGCGATGAACGTCGACATCAGAAGCTGCGGTACAGAAGAAAGCAAAAAGATTGAGAACGTATTACGGAGCGCGAGCCAGAACTTACGGTCCTGCAGCACATACGTGAAGTTGTCTGCGCCGATGAATGAGCCCGTGTTGCGAACGGTGTCCCAGTCCATCAAAGAGATGACTGCTGTATAGAGAATCGGGAAAATCCCGAACACCGCGAACACGATGAAGAACGGTGCGATGTAAAGGTACGGAGACGCCTTGACGTCCCAACGCCCCAACCGGCGGCGCCACTGCTCGCGTGAGCTAGTGGTGGCGGTTTCCAATTTGGTGGTAGCCATGAGTTTCTTTCAGGTCACAAAACGGATATTCGGCCGGATTCGGGCCGCCCTCCCTGAGGAGGACGACCCGAACCCATTGTTACGGAATTAACCGATTGCTGCGATGTCAGTCGCGGCCTTGTCCCATGATGCTGCGGGAGAGTCCGTCTTGTCATCGACACGCGTCAGCGCGTCCGTGATGGCGGTGTTGACCTGGAAGTAGTACTGGCCCTTGTACGGAGCGGCCGGTACAGCCTTGGCACGGTCGGCGAAGATCGTGCCGGTCGGAGCGTCGTTGAAGTAAGTGTTGGACGCTTCAGAAACCAACGGGTTGTCGTAAGCGGCAGGCTGGCTGGGGTACGTACCAGCGTTGTCGAATGCCTTTGCCTGCTGCTCGGGAGCGGTCAGCCAGTCAGCAAACTTCTTTGCCTCGTCGACGTTTGCGCCGTTAGAAGGAACGGTCAGCCATGAGCCGCCCCAGTTGCCTCCACCGTTCGGGAACACGTTGGCGATGTTCCAGTCGGTGATTTCACCAGCGGAACCGGAGATAACTCCGAGCATCCACGGCGGGCAAAGCATGGTCGCATACTTGCCGTTCGACATACCTGCGGTCCAGTCTTCCGACCACTGGCCGAGGTGCGAGGACTGGTCGATTGACGCAGCGGTGAGCTGGTCGTATGCGGCCTTGACATCTGCGTTGTCAAGAGCAGTAATGTCGCCCGAGTCTGCGTCTTCGAACGCGGGGTTGATCTGGCCGATCATGCCCTGCCAGATGCCAGCGGTCGAGTCGAAGAATGCGTTACCGGTTGCGTCGGAATACTTCTGTCCGACCTCAAAGAAGTTTGCCCAGTCACCCGTGAGGAGCTCGGCAACGCCGTCGGGGTCCGAAGGCAGTCCGGCCTCTTCGAAGAGTGACGAGCGGTAGCAGATGGCCTGCGGACCCACGTCAGTTCCGGCGCCGATAAGGCGTCCCTTCGCGTCGGTAGCGTCGGCGGCCTTGGCGGGAAGCCAACGGTCCGCGTTGTCAGCGTTGGACAGGTCCTCGAGAAGGTCTGCGTACTGCATGACCTCAGGCATCCAGTCAACCTCAACCATTTCGACGTCAGCGAGGCCGCCCGGGCCGAGCTTGGTGAAGAAGTTTTCGCGTGCGTCACCGGACTCGGCCTTGCGGTCGTAAGTGATGGTGACGTTGGGGTTCAGTTCTTCGTACTCCGCGATTAGGTCGTACTGGTAGTCAGCGTCAGGCTGCTCGATCGAGTTGTAACCAGGCGTGTTAAACGTTGCGAGCGTGAGCGTAACGGGCTCAGCGTTCTCGGCGGCCCCGGAACCCGTGGCAGACGTTGCAGGGTCAGTCGTGTCGTCGCTGCTGGTGCAGCCCGCCACGGTGAGAGCCAGAATTGCTGCGCCGGCCGAGAGGCCGAGTGCAGTCTTACGACGTGAGAAGGTCACGTTCACTCCTTTGTGATTAAGGGTTGATGTCTAGACCCGAGGAGAGCGCTCTCTTTGTGCGTGAGAGCGCTCCCACGAATCATTGTTTACGGTATGCCCGGCCCCGAGGAGTGTCAATCTGAATCATGCTCGAAACATAGTTTCGTCACCGAATCGTTACGGTCAGCAATCGAAACGTTACGTGCGACTCCGATTCGTCGCTTTTTTCCGTAATCGTGGGAGGCCTCGATGTCGTTTAGCTCGCGCCGTTGGGCACACGTATCGGTGGCCTAGAGCTGACCCTTGCGGGCTCCGGCCCACAGGTCGATGCCTGCATCTGTGGCCAACTCGTCGATTCTGGCCAATTCGTCGGTGCTGAACTCCAGGTTGTCGAGCGCACCAACGTTCTGCTCCAGTTGCTTCACCGAACTCGCGCCGATCACCAATGACGTCACGCGGTCGTCCCTGAGTGCCCAGGCGAGCGCCATCTGGGCGAGCGTCTGGCCGCGCTCTTGCGCAATCGCATTAAGCGAGCGCAGTCGCTCGATCATCTCTGACGTGAGCCACTCCTTGTTCAGAGAGGACCCCTCCGCCGCACGGGAGTCCTCGGGAACTCCGTCGAGGTAACGCGGGGTAAGCATGCCCTGCGCGAGCGGCGAGAATCCGATAACGCCCAAGCCCAGGTCGCCGGTTGCGTCCAGCAGGCCTTCGTTCTCGATCCACCGGTTAAGCATGGAGTAGGACGGCTGGTGAATGACCATAGGAGTCCCAAGCTCACGCAGGATCCGGGTCATCTCACGAGTGTTCGCTGCATCGTATGAGGAGATCCCCACGTAGAGAGCCTTGCCTGCACGCACCGCGGCGTCTAGTGCGCCCGCCGTCTCTTCAAGAGGTGTGGTGGCGTCAAAGCGGTGGCTATAGAAGATGTCCACATAGTCGAGGCCCATGCGGCTCAGCGACTGGTCGAGGCTCGCCGTGACGTACTTGCGACTGCCTCCGCCGCCGCCGTACGGTCCAGGCCACATGTCCCAGCCAGCCTTGGTGGAGACAATCAGCTCGTCACGATACGGCTTGAAGTCGGTAGCCAACATACGGCCAAAGTTTTGCTCGGCTGAGCCATAGGGAGGGCCGTAGTTGTTGGCGAGGTCAAAGTGCGTGATGCCAAGGTCGAAAGCCCGGGTCATGATCTCGCGCTGCGTGTCAAAGGGGCGGTCAGCACCAAAGTTGTGCCACAAACCCAGCGAGAGCATCGGCAGGTCGAGTCCTGAGCGGCCAGTGCGGCGGTATTTCATGCGGCCGTCGTAGCGTTCTTCGTCAGCAATGTAAGTCATTGTTAAGCCTCTCGTAGGTGGGTGCGTCTATGACGAGCAACGTGTGAACCGGGTGAAGTATGCCCGCGCCGCATCGGCTCATTTTCGTCGATGCGACGCATCCCCTACGAACGTACTCGCCTAAACGCTGGAGAGCCGCACGGACAACTTGCGCCTGTACGAGTCGAGAATCACCGCTCCGATAATGACCAGGCCAGTAATCATGGTGCGGCGGAAGTCCGAGGCTCCAAGTAGCAATAGCCCGTTGCTCAGCACTCCGAGCAAACACGCGCCCAGGAATGTGCCCAGGATGGTGCCCCGCCCACCGAAGAGGCTCGCGCCACCGATGACCACAGCAGCGATGGCGTTGAGCTCGTATCCCTGGCCAAGAATTGGGCTCGCTACGCCAAGCCGCGCCATGTAGACGATCGCGGCGATGCCCACGGTGGCTCCACCGATCATGAAGCACGCGATCTTTATGATCGACGTGCGGTGGCCCGCAAGCCTGACCGCGTCCTCATTGTTGCCGATGGCGTAGGTCATGCGCCCAAATACGGTCTTGGACAATACGAACCACGCGACTGCCGCTAGGGCTACCGCGACCAAGAAGATCGCGGGAACGCCGAGGATGTTGGCGGTGCCAAAGTCGGTGAGCACCTTGGGAAGCGTGTAGATGGTTGCGCCGTTGGTGAAGTCCAGGGCCGCGCCGCGGGCGGCGTACAGCATGCCCAATGTCACGATGAATGACGGGACTTTCCATGTCTCGGACACGAACCCGTTGACTAGTCCGGTGAAGGACCCGATGCCGATGGCCACTACCACCGCAAGGATGAGCGCGACGGCCACGGGAAGATCGCTCGTCAGCACGGTGCCGGAGACCACGGCACAAAGGGCGATGACAGAACCCACCGAAAGGTCGATTCCGCCGACCAAAATCACGAACGTCATCCCGACGGCCAGGATGGTGTTCAACGTGATTTGAGTCATGATGTCGCGGATGTTCTGAACCGAGGCAAAGTTTTGCGCGAAGGCCAGGAAAAACACGATCAGCAGCAGCAGCGCGACTCCGATGCCGGCTTCGCCTAGAACCTGGCTCGTGAGACGATTCGCGATCGCTCTGCGGGGCTTAAGGGTGACAGTAGTCATGGAGAATGCCTTTCAGTAAGCAGCAGGATCGCCCGCGGGCGATGCGTCAGAGGTGTAGTTGGCGTAGGCCATGGTGAGGATCTGTTCAGCGTCGAACTCGTCCCGGTCGACTTCGCCAGAGATTTCGTTTTTTGAAAGCACGATGATGCGATCGCAGATTCCCAGCAGCTCAGGCAGGTCAGAGGACACGACAAGTAGTCCCTTGCCGCTGTTTGCGATGTCACGCATGAGTTGATGGATCTCGAACCGGGCACCCACATCAATCCCGCGGGTCGGCTCATCGACTATCAACAAATCTGGGTCGGACTCTAGCCAGCGGCCAAGCAACACCTTCTGCTGATTTCCCCCAGAAAGGGCGCGGGGGGTTTGCCCCACTCCAGCCATTTTGAGGTGCAGTTGGGCCCCGACATCCACGGCCCGCGTGCGCTCGAGCTTGGGGCGCACCAGGCCACTCACGGTCGTCTTCCACAGACTGGCCAGGCTGATGTTTGCCCAGATACTCATGTCGAGTAAAAGCCCCTGGCCTTTACGGTCCTCGGTCAGCAACGCCATCTTGTTTCGTACCGCGGCGCGTGGCGAGGTGATTCTTACCGGCTTGCCGCGCAACCGAATCTTGCCGGACTGCGGCTTGTCAGCGCCAAAAATGGCGCGCACTACCTCGGTACGCCCAGACCCCACCAGGCCCGCGATGCCCACGACTTCGCCACAATGCACTTGTAGCGAGATAGGGGGCATCCCCTGACTGACCACTAGATTCTCGACGTCGAGCAGCAGCTCATCACGATCCATTTCAGGAATCTGCGGATACTCGTGTTCCAAGTCCCGCCCCACCATGAGTTTCACGATTCTCGGCACGGACATCTGCGACAGCGGCGCAGTGATGACGTGCTTGCCGTTGCGCAGCACAGTGACCCGATCGCCGATCTCAAAGATCTCTTCGAGGTGATGGGAGATATAGACGATGCCGACGCCATCCGCCGCGAGTTGCCGCAGGATGTTGAAAAGCGTCCGGACCTCGGGCGGGGTGAGGGTAGCGGTGGGCTCGTCGAGCACCAGAAGCCGGCAGTCTGCCCAGAGCGCCTTCGCAATCTCCAGGAGCTGCATCTGCGCAATTCCGAGCCGCTCCACCTTGGTGTCGGGGGAAATATCTAACCCCACGCGCTCAAGCAGGACCCGCGAGCGCTCGCGCATCTCCTTGCGATCCACGATGCCCATCTTTCGTGGCAATCGCTGCAGGAAGATGTTTTCTGCCGCTGATAGCCCCGGCAGCACCGCGAGTTCCTGGTGCACTATCTGAACGCCTCTGGCGAAGGCATCCGCTGGAGCGCTCGGCGCGTACGGCTCGCCACCCAGTGTCATCGCACCCTCGTCGGGCGCCTCGTTGCCGCCCATGCACCTCACCAGCGTGGACTTGCCTGCGCCGTTCTCTCCGACCAGCACGTGAACTTCGCCCGCTTTAACGTCTAGGTCTACGCGCTCTAGTGCTGTGGTGCCGGGGTATCTCTTGGTGAGCCCCGCGATCGTCAGGACCGTGTTAGCCATGACATCCTCTCGAGAATAGCGTGGGGGGCCGCGAGGCCCCCCACGGGTCGACTAGTTTGCTGAGGTCACAACTTCGAGGTCGGTTGTCTGCCACCCCGTGATGGTTTCGCCGCCAAGGATGTCCATGGCCGTATCGATACCAAAGTTCGCCTGCGATGAACCGAACTGGTCAAGAGTTGCCAACAGCACGCCGGCGCCCAGGTACTGGCGAATAGCCGGGATGTTGTCGATAGAGACAACCTTGATATCAGCATTCTGGGATTCGATGACCTTGAGCACGCCAAGCGCCATCGAGTCGTTCGAGGCAAAGACACCCTGAATATCTGGGTTTGCCGTCAGCATGCTGGCGAACACGGTGTTCGCCTCATCGGTCTCCCAGTGGGCTGTCTTGCTGTCGATCAGGTCGAGATTCCCCGCGGCAATGGCCTCTTCGAATCCGGCCTTGCGCTGGGCGGCGTTCTCCGCGCCCGGGTTCCCCTCAAGAATGACGACCTTCCCGCCGTCGCCCAGGTCATCTGCGAGGAGCTTGCCTACCTCTTGAGCACCGAGCGTGTTGTCCGGTCCCACGAACGGGAGATCGAGGCCTACATCCGCGAGTCCAGCCTCGTCGAACGGAACGTCGATGTTGACCACAACTAGTCCAGCCTCGGCGGCCTTCTTGGCTGCAGGGATCAGGGCCTTCGAGTCAGCTGGCGCAATGACCAGCGCGTCGCCACCCTTAGTGATGCACGAGTCCACAAGCGCGATCTGACCGTCAACATCGGTTTCATTCTGGATGCCCTGCGCGTCGAGCTTGAAGGTACCGAGCTCCGTCTCGTGCTCCTCGGCCCCCTTGAACATCTCCTGGAAGTATTCGTTGGCCAAGGACTTCACCACGAGGCAAACCGTGGGGATTTCGCCGCCGTTGTCAGCGGCTGCTGACGTGGTCCCCGCAGCGTCATCTGCTGAGGTAGCTGGCGTGGTGCTGTCTTGAGAGCAACCGGTGAGGGCGGCGAGCAATGTGGCCGCTGCCGCAACGGTGAGAAGGGCGTTCTGCTTCTTTTGCACTGTATGACTTCCTTGTCATTTTTGGATTGCTGTACTCGCGGACCGAATAGTTAGAAGGAAACGCCACACTGGAGCACGACGTTGTAATACGGCGTGGCCTCTCCAGTACGGACAATGACCCGTGCCTGTTCGGTAAGTGTGCGCAATGATGCATGAGGTATCTTTGCGAGTGCGAGGTGGGCGAGTGCCCGTTCGACATCTTCAGCGCCGCGGAGTTCTGTAGCTACGGTGGCACTTTCGATGACGCATTCGCCCACCACTGCATTCAGCACTGGGACGAAGTTTGGTTGATTGCGTGCCCATAAAAGATCGATGGTTTCCACTCCGGGCGGGATGGGCATCCCCGCGTCGACGATCGCCAAGAGATCGCCATGGCCGAGTGCCGCAATAACACTCGCCAATCTGGGGTTCCAGATGCCGTCGGCGCGCATTACCCGGCCTCTACTTCCGCGAGAACCCGGTCGACCTCAGACCGCAACGGCACGGCCGACAACGATCCATGCTTGGTGGTGGCGAGCGCGCCAGCCACGTTTCCCCGGCGCACGGCTGCTGGCAACGAGAGCCCATCGGACAGGGCAACCGCCAACTCCGCGCAAAAGGAGTCTCCCGCACCCACGGTGTCGATGGCCTCGACCACGATAGAAGCGACGTGTTCCGCTCCCTCACGGTGCGCGGCTGCGGCGCCGTGCTCGCCTACGGTGATGACCACCGCAGCGGGCCCCAACGACCGCAAGAATTCCGCGCCCTGAGGGTCAGCGGACGGCGCCCCCAGCATGGCCGCCTCGGTCTCATTCACCACCAGGACGTCAACTAATTGCAGTATCGCCGCGAGCTCAGGGTGCGGCCATTGCGACAGCGGGGCCGCGTTCAACATGACACGGACACCCTGCTCGCGGGCAACCCGCGCCGCCTCGAGCACGGTGGGCATCGGCACCTCAAGTTGCAAAAGCAGGAACGAGCATCCAGCGAGTGCGTCGACGAGTCCCTCCAGATGCGGCACCGACAGTGCCGCATTGGCGCCCGGGGCTACGGTCACGGTGTTCTCGCCGCGCCGGTCAATGGTGATGACGGCAATACCGGAGCTTCCCGGAACGTCGACCAGGTGCGTCGTGGACACCACGTTCTCTTCCAGTGCACGTCTCAACGAGGGTGCGTGCTCGTCGGTGCCGATCGCCGCGAAGATGCTGACCTTGGCACCCAATCGGGCCGCGGCAATAGCCTGGTTAGCGCCTTTGCCTCCCGGGCGGGTATCAAACTCCCGCGCGGTGATGGTCTCCCCCGGCCGGGGGAACTCCCTCACCTTCAACGTAAAGTCCATGTTCGCGCTGCCTACGACAACCATCGATATCTGGGTCATCTCAGGCACCGGCCTCTTCGCTCGGGACGGCGCTCACGTCGTCACAACCGCACGAGCGCCTGCGAATGATCTCCACATCGAAAATCTCCCGTACTGCAGGGAGTTTTGGATCGTGGATGCGCGCGATCAGGTGATCGATCGCGGCCACCGCGATCTCGCCAATGGGCTGGCGGATGGTGGTCAGCGACGGCACCGTGAAGGCCGATGCGACAGATCCATCGAAGGAGCAGATCGCGAGCTCCTGCGGTACAGAGATACCCAGTTCGCTAGCGGCGCGGATGACTCCGGCCGCCTGCTCATCGCTTGTGACGAACAACGCGGTGGGCCTATCGGGCAGGCTCAGGATTTCGCGCGCCGCCAGGAAGGCTGGCCCGCGGCCAAAGGGGGCGTCCCGCAGAAGCGGCAACGACGCCTCCAGCTCAGCGCCAGTCAGGGCCGCCCTCCAGCCCGCAACGCGGCCCTTAGTCGGCTGCTCGTCCAGGGGTCCCGCGATGCAGCCCACCCGGCGGTGACCGTGCTCGATCAGGTGCTGGGTTGCAGCGTAGCCACCGCCCGCGTTGTCCGCGAGGAACACGCTCATCCCCTCGAGACTGATGTCGCGGTCGAGTATCACGCTGGGGATGTCTGACCGGGAAAGGTCGGCCTCCCAGGCTCGAGCGCCGTGGGACGGGATCAGCAGCAGCCCGTCAACCTGACGGTCTACGAGCGAGCGGACGTACACCTCTTCCCGCCTGTCATCGTCCATCGTGTTGCCAAACAGCAGGGTGTAGCCCTTGGCAAATGCCGCGTTCTCCAACTGCAGCGACAGCGCCGCGAAGAACGGGTTGGAGCCATCGGGAAGGATCAGACCGAGCGTCATGGACTCCCGAGTGCGCAGCGACCTCGCTAGCGCATTGGGCCGATAGTTGAGCTCTTCCACGGCCTTCAGTACACGCTCGCGAGTGGCGGGCGCTACTGGCCTGGGGCCGTTATTGAGTACATAACTCACTACGGAGTCTGATGTGCCCGCGAGCACTGCTACCTGATGCCTGGTCGCCACTGACCTGTCCCAACTCGAGTTTCGCAACTGCTGTTGCGTCATGAAGTTACACAGTCAACTGCAGTTGCGCAACTGCAGTTGATAAAGTTGCTGAACCGTGACATTTGGCGCGCTCGACCGCCGCCGTGCCCAGCACTCGGTATGGCCGAGCGCGATTGAAAACGCCGCCCGCCGTGCAAGCGGTTGCGCTATTCGCGGGGTCGCTCCCGCTCAGGGACGAGGCTCGTCGCGTCGGCGACGCCGGTTTGCGCGTGCGCCGCGACGGGTTCAACCGCCCGGCAAATGACCCGGCAAATAGCCTGGCAATTGACCCCGCGCTAGACGATCCGCTTGGCCACGGTAGCCTGGGCGATCACGCGTGTTCCCTGGTAAACAACCAAAGATTGCCCCGCGGCCACTCCGCGCATTGGGGTCTCGAGCTTCACCATCATTCTCGCGGTGCCCTCTGCGTCGACTACGTTTTGCACCGTTGCGGCAATAGCGTCGCCGTGAGCGCGCACCTGCGCCAGGCAAGGCGTGGGCTCCGTCGCGGGAACATCGGCGGCCATCCACACCACGTCCTCGCCCGTGAGCTCGTAGACGCGCAGCAGAGTCTCCGGCCCCACCACGACGGTGTTGGACTGAACGTTCACGTCAGTGACGTAGCGCGGCTTTCCGTCTACGGCAGGACGTCCGATGCCGAGGCCCTTGCGCTGGCCCACGGTGTACGAGTACGCGCCGGTGTGCTCCCCCACCTTCTCGCCCGTCTCGTCAACGATCTCCCCTGCCTCCTGGCCGAGCGAGCGCTCTAGGAAGCCTTTGGTGTCGCCGTCGCCCACAAAACAAATGTCGTACGAGTCTGGCTTTTCGCTCACACCAAGCCCGCGGGCGGCCGCCTCGGCACGCACCTTGGACTTGGACTCGATCTCGCCTAGCGGGAACATCGCCTTGGCCAGCTTGTCAGGGCCCATCACGGCAAGCACGTACGACTGGTCCTTCGCCATATCCGCCGCGCGGTGCAGCTCTCGCGAGCCATCCTCACGGATGTCGATCCTCGCGTAGTGCCCGGTGGCGACGGCATCGAAGCCCAGGGCATCGGCGCGTTCCAACAGCGTGTCGAACTTGATGTGCTCGTTGCAACGTACGCATGGGTTAGGCGTGCGGCCCTGCGAGTACTCGCTTAGAAAGTCCTTGACCACGAGGTCGTGGAACTCACCGCTGAGATCCCACACGTAGTACGGGATGCCAAGAATGTCAGCGGCGCGACGAGCGTCGTTGCTGTCTTCGATTGAGCAGCAACCGCGCGAACCCGAGCGGTACTCATCACGGTTGCGGCTGAGCGCCATATGAACGCCCACGACGTCGTGGCCCGCGTCGATCGCGCGCGCGGCGGCTACAGCAGAATCAACTCCGCCTGAGAGTGCGGCAAGAACGCGCATCAAGAACTCCTGAATAACGGGCGCCTGAAAGATGGCGCCACAATGAATGACCCCATCAAGTGTAAACGGGGCGCGCAAACCCGGTGCGAATGCGCGCCAGTTGAGACGTAACGGTGGTGACGTGGAAGGTCACTGAGGCCACTATCCGCACAGGTGTCTTCCGCCAGGTTGTCGGTGCCCTTGCGTCGGGCCTCATTCAATCCGATCACTTTCAGCAGCATCATGGCACGTCGGTGTAGCAACTCAGTCACCTGGACCACCATGGTGAGCAGGCGCATGCCAATGACTCCTGTGGCCCCGCAAGGGATAAGCGCCTCGGCCTAGCCGAAGGCCTCAGTATGGAAGGTGCCCGCGACTTTGCGTGCCCGCACCACCGCGTCGGGAAGCACTTCCATGAGTGCGTCCACATCATCCGGGACTGAGGTGTGACCGAGCGAGAAACGCATCGTCGAGGCGGCTTCATTCTGGGTACGCCCCATCGCCATCAACACGTGCGACGGCTGTGCGATCCCCGCCGTACAGGCCGAGCCGTTAGATGCCTCGACGCCGTGGCTATCGAGCACGAACATCATGGCCTCGGCCGCGCAACCTGGGAACACAAAGTGCACGTTGCCGGGCAGGCGCTGAGGCCCCGGCTCGGGTCCCGACAACACCGCGTCGGGAATCGCCGCACGGACCCGTGCGATCATGTCTCGCTGCATGGCGCCCAGGCGCTCTGCCTCCGATTCCAGCGACTCCACCGCTTGCTGCGCGGCGATCGCCGCAGCGTGGAAGCCCGCGGCGTTAAGGGTGCCGGAGCGCACCTTGCGCTCCTGTCCCCCGCCGTGTGTCAGCGGAGTGATAGTCAATTCGCGCCGCGCCAGCAACGCGCCAACCCCTACCGGGCCGCCGAGCTTGTGGGCGCTCATCGCCATGGTCGCCAGGCCTGAGGCGCGGAAGTCCACGGGCACGTGTCCCACCGCCTGTACGGCATCGGCGTGCACCGGGATGCCGTGCTCGGTCGCGATATTTACTATGTCCGCGATGGGCTGGATGGCGCCCATCTCGTTGTTAGCCCACATCACGGAGATGACGGCGATTTGATCAAAGTGAGCCGCGACTTCGGCACGCAACGCTGCGAGGTCCACGATTCCGTCGCGGTCCACGGGAAGGATGACGGCAGTCGCCCCGTGATCCTTCTCGAGCCACTGTGCCGGGTCGATCCCGGCGTGGTGCTCGATGGCCGTGGTCACGATGCGGGTGCGACGGGGGTCCGCCGAGTGCCGCGCCCAAAAGAGGCCCTTGATTGCGATGTTGTCTGCCTCGGTGCCGCCAGACGTCCAGATCACTTCCGTGGGGTGAGCGCCCAACGCCTGCGCCATGCGTTCGCGAGAGTCCTCGACCACCGACCGGGCAAGGCGCCCGGACTTGTGCAGCGCCGACGGGTTCCCTACGCGCGCCAACTCCTCGAAGTACGCCATGCGCGACGACTCCACCATGGGAGTCGTCGCAGCATGATCGAGGTAGTGGGTAGTCATGGTCCTGATTTTAGAGCAGGCGCGTATGCGGCACGACTTGGCCTGGAACAGCCGTGCCGCAGCGACCTACGACACCGTGCACGGTTCACCGTTGAGGGTGAACTCGCTCACGTCACCTGCACCGCCGGACTGCTTGCCCAGGAACCCGAACGTGATGGACTTGTTGGGACGGATTGTTGAGTTCCACGACATGTTGTTCACGGTGACCGACGGTCCGGACTGTGAGGACCTGCCGCCCCACAGGAACGAGACCCGCTCGCCCTGCGCGAAGTCCCAGGAGAGGTCCCAACCACGGATGGTCTGGTCGGTCAGGTTGGTCACCCGCACCTGGCTGATGAACCCTCCGGGCCACGTGCCATGAACGGTGTAGTCCACCGAGCACGTCGGCACCGGGGCCTCCGATTCCAAGTTCAAGCCGACTACCACCGGGTCGTGGTCAGAGGTGCGGAACTCGTTGGGCGCGTACAGATCTGAGATCTGCGCGGCAGTCTTGAAGTCGGTGTTGTAGTCGAGCACACCTGGCTCATCGGAGTTGATGTGGTATTCCGCCGCGTCCGTGATCTGGCTCACCATGCTGGTCCATGCGAACGTGTAGTCGAGCGTGCCCCACTGTCCGTCGAAGACGTACGAGTAGTCGCCAGCTCCTAGGTCGGTGAGTCCCGCTTCCCGCAGCACGTCAATGGGATCTTCCATCGCGTACGAATTGAGGTCGCCCACCAGCATCACGTCAGAGTCATCGACTCCGGTCGGGTCGCTCGCCATCCAGTCCACGACGGCCTCGGCTGCCGCGGTGCGAGTCGCATTCCAGCATGCCGCGCCGTCACCCTGGTCCGCGTCCAGACCGGTGTCCGGGCAACTGCCCTTTGACTTCCAGTGGTTAGCAACCACAGTGAAGGTCTCGCCGTTGCTGACCTGCTGGAAGGACTGCGCCAACGATGGGCGGTTGCGGCTGTCATCGAACCGAGCGTCTACCGAGGAGTCGAGTACCGCGAAGTCGCCCACGGGGGCCACGGCACGGGTGTCGTAGATCATTCCCACGCGGATGGTGTCGGTACCGATCACTCCGGTGTCGACGTAGTCATAGGCATCTACGCCGATCGCGTCATTGAGCGCGGACGTGAGGTCTTCAAGCGGCTCTACACCGGTGGTGTTCTCGAGCTCCATCAGCCCCATCACGTCGGCATCGATCTTGGTCAGCGCAGTGACGAGCTTGGCCCGTTGCCGGTCCAATTCCACGGTGTTGTCTGCGCCGCGGCAATCCTGCTTGAACCCGTCCGGTCCACACTCGTTGGAACCCTCATCGGTCGTGAGGAAGTAGTTGAGAACGTTGAAACTCGAGAACTTCAGCGTCCCGCCCACCTCAGGAGCCGCAGCGGGCCGCGCGTTCGCGGCCACGAACTCGGGAACGACACCCCCCGCCACGAGGCCCGTGTCGCTCAGGTCTCCCACTGGCCGGATTCGGTAGGTGTTGCCCGACGCGGAGTTGCCCGCCCAGGTGTAGGTCATCACGCCGGTCAGGCCGTCGATGGTGTCGCCGCCACGGATGGGGTTGACGGCTGTCACGGGGTTGCCGCCCTCGCCGAACACCAGCGGGTCAGGATTCTGGGCCTGGGTCGCATCGTCGATCTTGATCTTGTTGAGGTCGTTGGACGCCTGTAGCGCTATGGACTCGGCGCCGGGCTCGACCACCGCGGAGGGCTGATCAAGCTTGCCTCCACCGGACAGCGTCAGCTCCCCGAACCGGCCGAGCAAATACATCTCTGTCACGTAGAGCGTCTGCGGCACCGTCACCAGCATGCCCTCGAACGCCTCTGCGGAGCCTGTCGAGGCGAACGGAAGTGCCACCGTCGCGGGAGTCACCGTCTGCCCCGTCATGCCTACGCTCACGTCCGTCACGGACGACAGCTGCGTCTGGCCCTGGTACTCGCCTACGGTGCCGGTCACGGTGACCTCGTCTCCCAATGACACCTGGTCCGCGCCGTTGTTGAACACGAAGATACCCTCGGAAGTCGCTGGGTCGGCGTCTACATCGGCGTCCTGTTCCTGCACGTAGAAGCCTCGCAAGGCCGGCTGCGCGCCCTCGTAGTCTCCCACGACGATCCCGTTGATCTCGACCACCTGGCCGTCCATGGGCGACGTTTCGCCAGCGCCCTGGATCGCGCTGACCAGCGCGGGGGTCGCAACCTCGCCGTCACCACCGTCACCACCGTCACCGCCATCGCCAGGATCGGTGCCGTCACAGATCGCCGAGTGCGCCCCGAGTCCGTCGAACGTGTTGGTGTCGAAGCCCGCCCATTGAACGCTCGGGTCAAAGGCATCAGTGCCGTCGGTGTCACCTGAGCAGATGGTGTCGAGACGCCTCAGGGTGTTGTCGGCGGTGCTCGTGAGCCCCTCGCCCCACTGCGAGCCGGGGTCTACGCCAATCTGCCCGATCACGTCGAGGGTGTCGCCGCCATGGGTGAGTTCCAGCGCGTCGTCACCGTTGAAGAGTCCCGAGCCCGTGGTCTGGTCTGCCTGCGCGAGAATCGCGGCATCGGCGGAACTGTGTGCGAACACGAAGACGTCGCCGGCCGCGACGGTACCGGATAGCGCGAATGTCGCGCCCGCAGTGACCGACCCGTTGGAGTACTGCTTTATTGCGTAGTCGCTCAAGTCCACGTCGGCACCCGTGCCGTTGTAGATCTCAAGCGCCTTGTTATTTGAACTGCCCTCCACATATTCGGAGAAGAACAGATCGCCAGCCTGGGCGGGTGTCCCCTCTTCGGCGGACGACACTGAAGCCGATGCTGCGGTCACCCCCAAAGCGACGAGAAAGGCGGTAGTAGCGGCGCGACGTTGCATGCGAGAATCTCCCTTTTGTCCGGTATGTGCCACGCTAACTCGCGCCGCCGACATTCGCTTGGCGGGACGCTTAACATGGCGCGAACAAGGGGTTACTGGAGCATGAATCTGGCGCTAGGCGCGGTGCTCCCGCGGAGCGCTCTAGGCCACGGCAACCGGGACACTCGCGTCCACGCCGACTCGCTGTCCACCAGCAACCCGTCGCAGTCGGAGATGACGGCGCGCACGCCCTCGGGCGCAATCACCTCAGCCGCCCGTGCCTCGTAGCATCGCGGCCACCTGTGCTGCGCCATCGGCCCCCAGGGGATTCGCGGCGGGCGCCGTCACCGTGCCCTGCTTGTCCACGTCAAACACCGATTCCGCGGGGTAGGGGAATGCGAGCGCTCCGTCTGGCATCTCCTGCACGAACATCACGTACGCGTTGCCATCAGTTAGCGCCGCCGCGCCGCTGGCGACGGCCGTCTGATCCCCGACCGTCCCGCCGAGCTGTCGCACTTCCCCGGTCGACCCAGCCTGGACGTCGCCCACGATGCCACCTGCCACCTGGACCGAGTACACCGTGTAGAGCATCTGAGAGTCCGGCGCATCCGACAGGTCGATCCACTCACCCTGAGAGTCCGTCACCACACCCACGAAAACCGATGTCGAGTCCTCCATCAGGGCGGCGACGTCATCGTGCGATGGGTAAGAGGGCTGATACGAGATCGGCTCGGGGCTAGCTGAGCAGCCCGTCACGGCCCCCGCAAGGAGCACAGTCGCGAGCGCCACCAGGGGGCGTACCGCCGAACGTCGGGTAAGGGTCATCTGGGTTGCCTCGGCTACGCGGCGCGGTGCACCTTGATTGCCTCGATGGCCTGCGGCAACACATCGAACAGCGATCCCACCACGCCAAAATCACAGATCTCAAAGATGGGAGCGTCCGGGTCCATGTTGACAGCCACGATGATGCCGGAGGCCTGCATTCCGCCACGGTGGTGCACTGCCCCCGAGATGCCACACGCGACATACAGCGCGGGCGTCACAGTCGTGCCGGTCTGACCAATCATGTGTTGGTGGCTGATCCAGCCCTCGTCGGTCGCGTCGCGGCTCGCGCCCACGGCCCCGCCAAGCAGTTCCGCAAGCTCGGTCACGAGTGCGTAGTCGCCGCCCGTGCCACGTCCGCCAGACACCACGACGGGAGCCTCAGATAGCGGCACACCCTCGACGGCCGCCACGGGCTCCACCGCAATGATCGTTTCGCGCGTAGCGGGCAGCGCCACGGACACCTGGACGATGCTTGCCTCACCGGGCGCATCGGCAGCCGATGCTGTGGTCGTGTTGGGGCGAATACCCACGATGGCCTTGTCCCCATTAATACGGGTGCGCACATTCCAGGTCGCGGCGAAGACGGTCTGAAACGCCTCGACCTGCCCGTCGACGAACTCGACCCCGGCAGCGTCTACGACGACGCCGGCACCGGTGGTCACAGCCAGGCGGGTGACGACCTCCTTATTGAGGAACGTCGACACCACCAATAGCAGCTGTGCATCCTCGGTCGCCGCGGCGATGGCTGCCGCGGCCTTGGCCGCGTATCGTGATTCCGCGCCGATGCTCGCCACGCGAACCTCTGAGGCACCGTACTCGGCCAACTGGGCCACGGCATCGGTGCTGGGCTCTACGCCTAGCCACACCGCCACGGGGGTACCTAAGGAACGCGCCAGCGTGAGCGCCTCCAGTGAGGGACGCGCCACCGCGCCGTCGCGCTGTTCAATCAGTACTGCAATGGTCACGTCGCTCATGCCAGGCCCTTCTCAATGAGGAAGGCAGCCAACTCGGCGCCACCTTGCCCCTTGTCGGTCACGATTCTTTGGTCGGCGCGAGCGGGACGCTCGGATGCGTCCACCACGGTGGTGCGCGCCGCTGTGGCACCCACCGAGGCCGGGTCCACGCCCAGGTCCGCGAGCGACCAAGTGGTGACCTCGGCCTTGCGGGCCGCCATGATCAGCTTGAAGTTGGGGTAGCGGGGCTTGTTGATCTCGTCGGTCACAGACACGACTGCGGGCAGCGGCGCGGTGACGGTCTCGTGAGCATCGGGTAGGACACGCACGATCGTCGCGGCGCCGTCCGCGACCTCAAGCGACGAGGCGAGGGTCAGCTGAGCCCAGTCGAGCTCGGCCGCGAGCGCGGTAGGCAGCATCGAGGTCAGCCCATCAAGCGCAGCCATGCCCGTGATCACCAGGTCGAGCGGCGCCTCATCGTGCACCTTGCGGATCGCGGCGGCCAGGACCGCTGCGGTACCGAACACGTCGGAGCCTGCCACGGCAGCGTCGTCCACGTGGATCGCGTGATGCGCACCCAACTGAAGCGCCTTGCGCACGGCGGCCACGGCATCGGACCCTCCTACGGTCAGCGCGTAGACCTCGCCCTCGCCGGCGGCCTCGACCAGTTGCAGGGCCGCCTCGACGGCGTACTCGTCCAACTCGTTCATGGAACCATCGTCAGCCGTACGGGTGACGGTGCCTTCGCTAAAGGAGCGGTTCGACTGGAGATCGGGGGTGAACTTTACTGTGACCAGAATTCGCATGACTACAGACTAGCGCCGCGCGCCCACATCGACCCAGGACCTTTCTCGCGGTCCAGAGTGGGAACAGCCCGGGAGCGCCGTGCGTTCGCATTCCACCCCCCATATCTGGCAAGGAGCCCAATGCCCACCGCCGAGTCTGCCTCTGCCACAGAAACTCCGATCACTTGTGAGCCCTTCACAGAACTCGCTCGCCAGGTCGACGCCTACGTCGCGATGGGCTACCCGGCCCTCGCAGGGCTGACCGAGGACGACTTTCGCGCGCTGTTCGCGATACTTGCCGGCCCACTCGCCGATGCCGCGGCTGCGGGCTTGAACCTGGCCGTCACCGAAAGTCGAGTTCCCTTTGTAGCAGTGGTCAACGACTCGGTCATCTCGCCGGAACTTCGCGTGCCGATGCTACGTGTGGGCGGAGGCAAGAAGGAGGGAATCCTGGACCGCAACTACGGCGAGAACGGGCTTGCGGCCTACCGCGCGATCGACGGCCTGGGGGTGCCCGAGTCGCCAGTCTACTTGCTGCTCGACGTCCAAAGAGGCGACGAGTTCAAGAACATCAAGCCGATGAACGCCACCCCCGTCATCGCGGGGCGCGGCCGCACGGTGCTGACGATCACGGAGGGGTTGTCCTATAACGCCGCGTTCCCCGACAAGCTCATCAAGAACCACTGCTTCATGCTCGCCGGCTCGCACGAAGGGAATCGCCGCGTGCCCGCTATCTGGATATCTGCCGGGACCCCCAAACTGGGCTGGTGCTTCCAGGGAGTGGAACACACCTGGCTGGGAATCGCATCGGCCGCTTCCCGCGTGGCACCGTAGCCCCCACCACGTCTACATCAAGCGTTATTCGCGTCTGCCTTACCCTCGCGACGTTAGTCAACAGTGTGGCGGATCAGGTCCGCCTCTGCCTGGGGGATGCAGGGTACAAAACCGATTCGGGGGCGACAGGAATCGAGTAGGCGCAACGGGCGCCATCAGCAACCGGGGTGAGTGGGGTCAGTTCAGCGAGCGTTGAACGCTGGTGAAACTAGAGGCCGTCGATACCCGAGGCACTCAGGCAATCGACACTGTTGTCGCCTGGCGTATCTCTCAGGATCTGGAGCGACTGCATGGCAAGCTCCCACCCGGTAGCTTCTGGATCTGTGGAGTAGCCGTGGTCATCAAGACACTGCCTCCGCTGTGGCGCTCGCGACATCACGTAAGCACCCAATCGGTCCCGCGCCTCCGGCTGCAGTTGGTAGGCACTAGATATCCAAAACGAGTTTTTGCGCTCACAGACATCAACGAGGGCATCGGCCTGTTCCGTGCTTAAGTCCGCCGGGAACGCTGCATCGTACTGAGGCACGACATACCCCGAGGCCTTGACTCCATCACCAACGGATACGGTGAAACCGGACTCTTCTAGGCACTGGGCGTTCGCTGCAATAGCTTGGCGAACCTGCTCCATGTCGACTCTGCCCGCCATGCGAGCGGCATCCAAGGCATCCAACTGCTCCTGCGTCGCGCCGCCGGCGCTAGCTTCCTCGACATACTGGTCTATGAACTCGGTGAACGGTCCTGCCGACCAAGGCTCGTCGGTCTGGACCGTAGCCGTTCCGCAACCCCCTAGGCCGGAGAGAATTGCTGCTCCGCATAACACGATCAGGCCAGCTCTGCCAATTTGCATAAAAGCTTCCCTTTGTCCGTGGTGGTAGTGGCGAAGAGCCGGCGCTTGCCGCAATTCTAGAATTCGGTAATATCCTGTGCGTTGATGCAGTCACGACCAGATTCTCCGCTCATGACGACCTCCAAGAGCCACTCTCGAATCGGTAAGTCGTTATCGACGACGACTCCTGCACCTTCGAGGCATGCTTGGACTGCGGGGCGTTTGGCTTGAAGTGCCTTATCAAGGATTTCCTGCGTGGCTGGCTGCGATGAGTAGGCCATCTCGACGTAGAGGCTGTGAGCTCGGATGCACTCGTCCGGGACCGGATTGTCCGGGCCGCCAGAAGCATCGGAACCCGCGGCGAATCCATAGCGCAATTGGGGGTACCCCGAGCCGTTATCGAAGTCGGGGCCATCAATAGCAATTCCAGCATCGGTGATGCATTCGAGCGAATAGTCAATCGCCTGAGCATAATCTTCGAACAGGAGCTCCTGAGCCTCGACCGCGCGCCGGAGTATGTCCAACTGGTCGTCGTCTACAGCATCGTCCAGGGCTGCGCGCTGCTCGTAGTATTCCAACGACCCTTCCTCGGCCAGCTCTGGAGCCGGCGTTGCGGTGGCGTGGTCGTCTGGGGTTGCCTGCTTGGATGTCGGATTTGGTTCGTCAACTGACGCCGAGCAGCCGCCAAATAGAACTGCGACCGCCAGCGCCAAGGGCAGGAATGCCGCACGCAATGGACGGTTCACTAATCCTCCCTAACTGAAAGTCACTCATCGGCATTTCCTTCATCCCAACGTTATGCAGTTGCGACGCTTCCAGATATTAGGCAGAGATGCAACACCAACGTGGGCTCGAAGATCGTCGTGGACCGTTTAATCGGGAGAGTCGACCGTCTTCTTCTTCTTCTTCTTCTTGGAGGTCTCGTCACCTTCAACACTCAATGCGACGACAACGCCAACGGTTCATTCTGGTGCGATAGGGTCTGATTGTCTTCTTGGTGAGTACCTTCAATTCCGAACGCCCCGATTCATCCAAGGTCCACGTCAAAGCCGTCGAATGGAGCACCCATGCAGCCTCGTTCCCTACGAAGCGTCACCGCACTCCTTGCCGTGGCCGCACTCAGCTTCATCACCGCGTGCAGCAGCCCCGACGACTCTTCGCCATCGTCTGACTTCTCGCAGGTAGTCACGGACACGATCACCGAAGCCCACGAGGCGGGCGCGAGCGACCGTCAGATTGCGATCCTGCAGGGTTCCCTCGACACCCAGAAGGTTTCTACCGAATCGATACGCGAGTCGGCGCGTGCCGCCGTCGAGTGCCTGGCGGATGAGGGAATCGAGGCAAGACTCACCGAAACCACATCGAGCGCCGGGGTCCTCATGCTCGGTTTCGAGGCAAACATCGGCAACGACGACCCAGCGATTGAGGCCAAGGTCGATGACTGCGACTTCCGCGAGCTGCGGTGGGTGAGCACGATCTACACGTCGCAACCCTCGGCGCTCGAAGCAACGGACAAGTACATAGAGAGCCAGTTGCCGGCCCTCAGCCAATGCATCAAAGACAACGGCGGAACCGTTCCCGGCTCGGCGTCCCGTAGCGAAATCATGAATGAGGCCCAGAGTCTCCTCACTCGAAGTGACGGCGACATTGACTGCTTCGGGGAAACGGGCATGGACAACTTCTGAACGCAGACTTTGACAGTTAAACCTGGTAAACATTAAGAAACCGTAGGCGCCGAAGCGCGCTGTCAACCGATTGGAAGTAGCCAAAGATGACACGACGCGCCAAGGGCTCGCGCCAGAGTGGGATCACGATTGCCGTGGTGGTGGCGCTGATCGCGCCCCTGGTTGCGGCGGGCGTGTGGGTGTTTGCCGTTTCGCAGGAGTCGCCTTTGGAGTCAGCGGCGCCGGTGGTGCCGCTGGTCGCGACCGTTGAGTCGGCGACCCGCACCGAGTCAGCGGACGTCGCGATCGCCGTGGTGCCGGGGGTGACGTTCGCACCGGCCACGCAAAGCACGGGGACCGTGACGACGCTTGCCGTGGTACCGGGTGCTGAGGTGGTGAACACGGACGTGGTGATGACCGTGAACGCTAAGTCTGTGCTCGCGTATACGTCGGATCAGCCGCTGTACCGGGGCGTGACCCGCACGTCCACGGGCGCCGACGTCAAGACCGCACAGCAACCGCTCAAGGACCTAGGCCTCCTTGATGGGGCGGTGGATGGCAAGGCCGGCTACACGACCGAGCAGGCCATCAAGGCCTTCAACGCCAAGTACGGGTACGGGGCAAAGAACACGGTGCTGTCGCGGGCGTCGCTGGTGTGGATTGGGTCCGATGCCGTGACCGCTGACGAGGTCAAGGTCGCCACCGGCGACACGGTTTCCCCCAGCGCCGAGCTGTTCACCACCACTTCGTCGATCGCTGGAATCGCCGTCACGGAAACGCCCAACGTGCCGCGTGAAGGCGACGCCGAGCTCGTGATCGGGGACGTCACGGTCGCGTACGTGGTGGGCTCGCAGGAGGTCACCGACCCCGACGCGGTCAAGGCCATCGCCAAGGCACTGGGCTCCGTCACCGAGTCCACCGCCACCGTGCGCCTCACTCAGCCGCTCACCGTTGGCACCGTACCGTCGTCGGCGATCGTCGAGAACGCATCGGGCACGGCCTGCATGTTTGCATCCGTCGATGGCGCGGCCGTCGTCGTCACCCCCACAGGCGGCACACTCGGCACCGTTGACTTGGACGCGTCACTGATTGGCGATCCCGTGCTGGTCAACCCGCGCGAGGTGCGAGGCAACCTCCAATGCGACTCGTAGCCCGCGGCGTCACCCACCAGTACCCCCACGGCGACCACCAAGTGCTAGCAGGGGTCGACTTCGACATCCCCCACGGCACGTCGGCGGCAATCATCGGCCCGTCCGGCTCCGGCAAGACCACGTTGCTGTCGCTCATGGGTCACCTGCTGCCCCTCCAGGCGGGCACCATCACCGCTGTCGATGAACACGGCGGCGAGCGTTCCCTGGCCGACACCGCTTCGTGGGTGTTGCAGACGGTGTCTTTGTTGCCGGATCGTAGCGCGGTCGATAACGTCGCCGTCGGCGCCTACTCGGACGGTGCCACCACAGCCGATGCCAGGGCGAGGTCGATCGCGTGCCTCGCCTCGGTGGGGCTGGCGGGCCGGGAGGACGACCCCGCGCGCATCCTGTCGGGCGGCGAGGCGCAGCGGGTCGCGATCGCGCGCGCGCTGGCCTCGCAGCGCCACATCATCCTGGCAGACGAACCCACCGGACAGCTGGACGCGACCACGTCCGCCACCGTGCTGGACGCCATGATTGGTGCGCACGGGCAGCGCACCGTGGTGATCGTGACCCACGACCCCGAAGTCGCCGAGCGCTGCGACGTGGTGCTCGAACTGCGCGACGGGCGCATCCATACCCGCTCCCGGCAGGACAGCTGATGGCGGCGCGCAGACGGGTGTGGCCGCTGGGCTTGTCCGCCCGCGAGGGAGCTGCCACAGCTCGTACCGGCCGCTGGACCAGCCTGCTGATCGTCATCGCCGTCGCATGGATTATCGCCGCCCCCGGAATCGCCGATGCGGTGGGCGTCACCCGCACCATCGAGGCCGAACAGGCATGGATCGACGCAGGCGGCTACGTGTTCGTGGTGACGGGCGCCCGCATTGACAACGGCTCCAACCCCGTGCCCACCCGAGCGTGCGAGAACCTCTCTTACGCGGACGGCATCAACGCATCGTTCGCCCTGGAACGCACCGACGCGTCCGGGTCGGTGGCGCACATCCCCGGCGGGCGGGCGTCCATCTACGGGGTGTCCCCCGGCGCCCTGCCGTTCCTCGGGGTAGCCCCGGCGCCCACCGGCGTGGTCCTGATCACCCCCGGCTTCCAGGATCGCACCGGGGTGGCGGATGGCGACCCCGTGCGGGTCACGCGGCGCGCCACCAACAACTCCGTGGCGGCCGTATCCGACCCCCTCACCGCCCGCGCGGCGGACACCCAGATCATCGGCGAGGAATTCGACGGCGCGCTGCTCATGCCCGCACGCCTGAACGAGACCGCCAGCGCGTGCTACGTGATCACCGACGCCGCACGTTACACCGCCGTCCAGTCCGCGCTACCCGCCTACCTCGCGTACGAGGGCGAGCCTGCGATCGCCAACCCCCGCCTGTTCGATTCCGACTTCACCGTGGACTACACCACCGCGTTCCAAGACCGGCCGCTGCGGTGGATGTGGATCCCCGCCGCAGCCCTGCTCGGGCTGCTATGGGCCATGATGCAATGGTTCCGCCGCTCACAGATCGCCATCTACGCCACCTTTGGCATGAGAACCCCCTCACGAGTACTCATGCAAACCACCGAATGGGCAGTCCTCGCCGCAGGCGGCCTTGCGTTCGGGTGGGCCATCGGCATCACCGGGGCCCTCGCCCTCGGCGCCCGCACCGCCCCGGCCATATCCCTAGTAAGCACCCACGCCGCCCTGACACTCATCGGCGCAAGCGTACTCGTGGTGCTCATCTCACTACGCCCCACAGGGACGCTGTTAAACGCTCTCAAGGACAGATAGCGGGCGTTGATCCAATCGTCGCGCCTTGGGTGTGGGATGGGTGTGGGTCACCACCCGTTTACACACCGCACGGCTTGGCATCCGCAGCGGCGGTCCGGCAAAGTAGAAACGCGTCGTTTACGCCAGTGACAGGGCCGTCATGCACAATATGTGCATGACCACTGAGGCAGTATCTGCACCCACCACTGAGCCGTCCCCCACGCCGCACCGTCTGGGCGTCCACCTTGTAGAGGGCGGCGCGACGGTAGGCGTCTACTCCGCGCACGCGACCGGCATGGACCTGTGTCTGTTTGATGACGAAGGTACGGAGACGCGGGTAGAGCTCATCGGCCCCGACAACGGAAACTGGCACGCTTTTGTCCCCGGGCTGAACGCCGGCCAGCGCTATGGACTGCGCGCCCACGGACCGTGGCGCCCCAAGCACGGTCACCGCTTCAACCCCTCGAAGCTGCTCCTCGACCCCTACGGGCGCGGCATCGATGGCACGCTCACCGCCATGTCCGATCCCGCCTCCAAGGTGCTATTGAGCAACCGCGAAGACTCAGACTCCGCGCCGCAAATGCCGCGCTCTGTGGTGACCACCAAGACGGGTCACGACTGGAAGCACCCGCGACCGCGGGTGCCCTGGGTCGACTCCGTGGTCTACGAGATTCACGTCAAGGGATTCACTCAGCTGATGCCGGGCGTGCCCGAGCACCTGCGCGGCACCTACGCGGGCCTCGCCCACCCGGCCTCCGTCGATTACCTTGTCGGCCTTGGCGTCACCGCAGTAGAGCTGCTGCCCATCCACGCCTTCGCGAACGAGCCGCACCTTGAGAACACCGGGCTGACAAATTATTGGGGCTACTCGACGCTCGGCTTCTTCGCGCCTCACGCCGCCTACGCCACCGCAGAGGCCCGCGCGGCGGGTGCCCAGGCCGTTCAGGAAGAGTTCGCCGGCATGGTGGACCTGCTGCACAAGGCCGGGCTCGAGGTCATCCTCGACGTGGTCTACAACCACACGTGCGAGGGCTCATCGAGCGACCGCGTGCTCAGCTGGAAGGGCCTGGACAACCTCACGTATTACCGTAACCAGGCACACGCCCCCGCGTACTACGACGACACCACGGGCACCGGCAACACCCTCGATTTTGGCCACGCGCGCGTCACCCAGATGGCGCTGGACTCGTTGCGTCACTGGGTCACTGAGATGGGCGTGGACGGGTTCCGCTTTGACCTGGCCGCAACGCTGGGCCGTACCGGCCAGGGATACTCCTCCAATCACCCGTTCCTGGTGGCGCTCGTCACCGACCCGGTGCTGAGCGGCGTCAAGCTCATCGCCGAGCCGTGGGACCTGGGAATCGGCGGCTGGCAAGTGGGCAACTTCCCGCAGCCCATGTCCGAATGGAACGACCGCTTCCGCGACTACGCGCGGTCCTGGTGGCTTCAGACCGGCGTAGGCAAGAACGGCGGACGCAACCACCCCACCGCTCCCGAGCTCGCCACCCGGCTCGCAGGCTCGTCGGACCTGTTCGGCCACTCCGAGCCATGGGGAATGCGCGGCCCGGTCGCGTCGGTCAACTTTGTGACGGCGCACGACGGCTTCACCGGCTACGACCTCACGGCGTACAACGGCAAGCACAACGAGGCCAACGGCGAGGATAACCGCGACGGTACTGACAACAACCGGTCCTTCAATCACGGCGCCGAGGGACCCACGGACGACGAGGACATCCTCGCGGCGCGACGCAAGTCGCTGCGCAACCTCCTGGGCACCACGTTGATGGCCGCCGGCACCCCCATGATTCTGGGAGGCGACGAGATTGGTCGCACTCAGGGGGGCAACAACAACGCCTACTGCCAGGACAACGAGATCTCCTGGGTCAACTGGGACCTCGCTGACTGGCAGCACAACCTGCGCGACTCGGTCGCTCACCTCATTCACCTGCGCCGCGACAACGCCGTGCTACGCCCGTCGAAGTTCTATGACGGCGTGGACGAGGACCCCCGCGACAGAAAATTCCGGGCGGACTCCGCGTGGTTCAAGGGCGACGGGTCTCCCGAGGACGAAGGCTGGTGGGAAGACCCCCAGACACGCGCCGTGCAGTTCATGCGTTCCGTCATCACCGAGGGCGAGGCCGATGCGCTCGTGGTCATCAACGGCTCACGCGAGGGCACGACCATTACGATTCCCGCCGACAGCGGGCCGCTGTGGAAGCTGGTGTGGGACAGCGCCTGGGAGTCACCCTCCGAGGCCACCGAAGAACTCGTGGAGCCAGGACAGAGCCAGGAACTCGTTGCCGCGAGCCTGCGGCTCTACCTGAGCTGGTAGAGCCGCACACCTTCTTCGCGGAAGAGACCCGGTCATTGACGCGGGGACGTCGCTTCTACGCGACGTCCCGGCGTCGCGCGTGGCGGGTAATGAGAATGCCCGCCGCAAGCAGTGCCAGCGCGACGGCACTCATGATGCCTGCATCGACGCCCGTGGTCGACAGCTCGTCCGTGCCAACGTCGCTGGCGGCCGCCACCACCGTGATCTCGTACTCGGCGATGAGGTTGCCCCCCACGTCGTAGGCCCGCAGGTGATGCACGCCCGGCTCGAGGTCGACGGGAATCGTGACGGTCAGTGTCGCCCTGCTGTTGACCACCGGAGCGGTCGCCAGCTGCTGGTAGGTGCTCGCGATACCCACCTCCACGCGGTCACCAGGCACGTTCACCAGGGTCAAAGTGATGGTGTCACCCGGGTGAATGGGACCGGGCGAAACAATGAACTCCGTCTTGCCTTCCTCGCCTTGTCCGGAGCCCGGGACCGCGGACGGCTCGGTGCTGGGGGTAGGTTCCGGGCCAGTCGTGGGTTCCGGATCGGTGGTCGGCTCCGGATCCGTGGAGCCAACCTCGTCCAGCGCCGCCACTGCAGCCAGAATCGCCGCAGCCGCGTCGTCGACTTGAGTTTGCGTCTTGACGCTCGCCTGCAGGACGAACTGACCGCGCACCACAGCGAGGTCGACCGCTGAGACGGACTCCGCCGTGAACGCGTCACGATCAATGCCCGCAGCGTCAGCGAGTGTCGACTCCAGGCCCGAAGTGTCGATCTGCGGCGCATCGGCGATTCTCACCAGCGACACGTTGTCGAAGTAGCCCCAGTCGCCGTAGGTGAAGTCTCCATCCAATGTGACGGTTGCGGCACCATCGGCGCCCACCTCAATCTCGAGTTTCGTGGAGTCCCACTGCTGCCATCCCCACAGGTCGAGCGTGTCGATTTGGCTGTCGAGCGACGTCGCAATCGAAGCGCTGCCCTGAGTGCCTGCCGTCGTCCCACCCGTGGTTAACGCGGAGAACCGGTACATGCCGGGCGTGAGCCCGGAGACCTCCTGCATCGCCGTCAGAGTAAATGGAACGCCACCGTCGACCTCCGAGGCCACGTAGCCATTGAGTGCGTAGGCGCCCTTGACGTCAGCGTTATCGGCCACCCAACCAGTCCCCTGCTCCGCCGTCGGCCACGGGTCCGCGACGATCACCCATGGCGAGACGTCATCGGGCCCCTGCTCAAATCCGCCGTTGACGATCCAGTTCTTTTCCGTCACGGTGACCGTCGCGGTGACCGGCCATCCGCCCTCGGTGACCCCGTGGACGGAGTAGACGCCCGGTAACGTGATCAGATCGAGCACATCGTCCCAGGTGACCGCCTCAGTCGTGGTCGACTCGTCGTACGCCTCGACCGTGACGGTGTCAGGGAGCGCGATGATGTCACCCGCAACGAAGGTGGCCTCGACGGCGTGAACGGTGGGGTCCGGCGTTGTGCCGTCGCCCTCCTCGAGCCCATCAATCGCGCCGCGCAGTTGAGCTGTCGCGGCGTCGATTGACGCCTGGCTTGGCGACGGAGAGTCGAGCACAAAGTTGGCCCGCTTCACGCCCTTGTCGAGAGCCGCGAGTGAGACGGCGGTGTAGCCGTCGCGCTCGATTCCCTGAACCTCGCCTAAGGTCGATTCGAGCGCTGACACGTCGGTCACGATCTCCTCGGTATCGGCGACGAGGGCGAAGTTGTCGATGGTGCCCCAGGCTCCGCCGGACAGGCTGAAGGCGGCACTGATGGAGACCTCGCCGTCGGCGCCGACTGTGATCAGGTCCGTGGTCGGGGTCTGCCACACGGTGTATCCCATGAGCGTGGCATTTGCTGATTTGGTGGAGATGCCGGATTGGGCGGCTATCACGATGGTGTCGCTTGGACCCGCTGCGCCGCCCTGAATCTTTGCGGACAGACGGTAGGTTCCAGCAGGCACGTCCGTCAGCGTCTGCTGGATGGAGAACGAGTACGGGTTAACGCTATAGAAGTGAGTCGAACGCGAGCCCTCGAAGGGGTCGTCAGTCGCGCTGATTGTGCCCGCCGCGCCGGTCTTTGCCCAAGGCGCCACACCGGCCTCGAACCCAGGGTTCACCACATAGTTCTGTCCCGAGTTATCTGAATCGAGCACGGTAATGGTTGCGGTGACGTCGATGCCAGCCGAGGTGGTGCCATTGATCGTGTACGTGCCGGGTCCGGTGATCCACGTGGTCGGCGTCGACCACGTGACGCTTTGGGACTCTGTCGTGCTGTCGGTGTACCGCACTTGTACTGAGGTCGGCAGGGTGATCGTGTCGCCATCGGTGACAGTGATGGCGGGCTCGACTGCGGAATCAACCTCACGTGGAGCGACGGAGCCGGTGCGCGCGTACTCGTAGACGTTCAGTGACTCGAGCGGGTAGCCATCGAAGTCGAACAGTGCCTGGTTGTCCCAGCCGGAGCCGCCATACGCATCCGCGTACCCGGGGGTGGCGTTGGTCGGGTCGTAGAAGTACTCGGACGCGGTGGTCGCCCAACCCGATCCGTCAGCCTCCCACTTCACCCAATTGGAGTCGTAGTCCTCAGGGGGGCCGACGGGGAGCCATGCGGGCTCCCAGTAGAACGTTCCGAGGCCCTTTCCGGCGTCGACGTCTGCCACTGCCTGCATGACGTCGCGGATCGCGAGCGCCTGGCCCTGCACGCTCGCCGAATACGGTGCGTCGGCGGCAAGCGACTGGACGGAGTTTGGCGTGCCGTCGCCGTCCTCAAGGGTGTTGACCCACGAGGTTTCCGCGACCATGACTTCCTTGTTGTACGTGGTGGCAACCTGGTTCAGTACATTTGTCAGGTTCTCCGGGGTGCCATGCCAGAACGCGTAGTACGAACTTGCGAACACGTCGTAATCGACGCCGCGGTCGTCAAGCGCCTTGGCGACCGACAGGTACTGTCCGGCGCGCTCTGGGTTGGTAAAATGGACGGCCACCTTGACGTCGTTGTCGAGCGTCTCGCGTACCGCCTCTGAGCCCGCCTGGAAGAGTTGAGCGGTGTTATCCCACCCGCTCTCGCCGGCGATCTGGCCCGACGTCGTCTCGTTGCCGATCTGGACCATACCGATGTCGACACCCGCATCGTCCATCATCTGAAGGGTGTCCGCCGTGTAGTCATGGAGCGCGTCAACGCGTTCGGGGAGCGTCATGCCCGCCCATGCGCGCGGCGACTTCTGTTGGCCGGGGTGCGCCCAGAAGTCCGAGTAGTGAAAATCGACCAACACCTTCATGCCTGCGGCGGTGGCGCGACGGCCGATTTCTGTGGCGCGCACGGCGTCCACATCGCCTGCGCCGTAACCGTTGCCCTCCGCATCGTAAGGCTGGTTCCACACTCGAATGCGGGCATAGTTCACGCCGTGGTCGGCGAGCACCTCGAACAGGTCTGCGGGGTCTCCGTTGTCGTCGCGGAAGACTACCCCCGATTCCTCAAGCGACAACACGGACGAAAAATCAGCCCCGTTGATGAAGTCCGCGGACATTCCCTCGACCTTCGGAACGGTGATTCCCGCGTCCACGGCCTCGTCGTCTGCAGCTATTGCGACGGGGGCCAGAGCCACCATCCCCGCTGCGAGTGCTCCGGCGGCTGTGACCGCTCCCAGTTTGCTACGCATTGGCAATTCCCTTTCGATCCTCATTGACCTATTTACTAGTGCGTGGTGCGTGGTGCGCGCCCAGACGTTCACTAGGCGGTGTGTGGTCGCTGACCCAAAGCCGTCGACCGTGCGCGGCTAACCCTTGACGGAACCTGCGGTGAGTCCCCCGACGATGTATTTCTGCAGCGCCAGAAACAAAGCCAGCACTGGGAGCGATGCCACCACGGCGCCCGCGGCAAATAGGCCCCAGTTGCTGGTGAGTTGGTTGGAGACCCACTGGTACATGCCTACCGCTAGGGTCCATTGGTCGTCGGAGACCAACACTATTTTGGCGAGGATAAAGTCCCCGAAAGAGGCGATGAATGCCAGCAGCCCCACGACCGCAAGGATGGGTGTCACCAGCGGCATGATCAGCTTCCAAAAGATTTGCGCGTGGGTCGCGCCGTCGATTTTGGCGGACTCGTCAATCTCAATTGGGATCGAGTTGAAGAACCCGTACATCAAGAACGTGTTGGCCCCGAGTGCCCCGCCTAGGTACACGCAAATGAGTGCGATCTTTGAGTTGATGCCAAGTGCCGGAACTACGTTGCCGAGGGCCGTCAGCAGCAAAAACACTGACACGAACGCGACGGTCTGAGGGAACATCTGGACAATGAGCAAGGTCGTCAGCCCAGGCCTGCGGCCCTTAAAGCGGAATCGCGAGAACGCGTAAGCCGCGGCGGCGCCCATGAGCACTGCTCCGAACGCTGAGGAGAGGCCCACGATGAGCGTATTGCCCACCCACGTCCAAAACTTGGTCTCGTTGAGAGCCTGGAGGTTACTGAACGAGATATCACTAAACAAAGACGTTGAACTCGATAAGCTTCCTGATTCTGACAACGCAGCTGACACGACGTACACCAGGGGGAATACCGCGTAGAAGATGATGATGGCACCGACCGGGTACTTCCATCCCACTTCGCGCCACCATCGGCTTCGACGTGAGGGGGAACGGCGGGCTGCGGTGATGATGTGCTCGGTCATCTCTAGATCTCCTCGAGCTTGC
>Ga0307486_1000225_pt1 | contig 56511 bp, 56 predicted proteins | sample CBIW02metaG_FD_203663 | JGI IMG/M metagenome (GOLD analysis project Ga0307486, IMG submission 203663) | Sea-ice brine microbial communities from Beaufort Sea near Barrow, Alaska, United States - CBIW 0.2 | ecosystem: Environmental > Aquatic > Marine > Coastal | place: USA: Alaska | collected... | reverse complement strand
GCCGTCATGCGTAAATTAATTCACATTGTGTTTGCTGTTTTAAACAGCGGCAAACCTTTTGATCCAGAATATAAGATGTGTGTTTGACTTAAAGAATCAAACACGGTATCTGGCATGTCCTGCGGCTGTACAAAACCATGTGAGCGTAGGGTAAGTTACAAAGTGCGTAATTTATACAATAACTTAAGAAACCACATCTTTAAGGAAGGCTTAATCACAATTGGGTGATGAAACCTTAATAGCACAGAAGGTTCTTCCGGGTTATAGAGAGGATGGTGTTCCCAATCCATTAGATCTTCGTAGGCAATGCCACTGTCTAAAGCAATTAACTGCCATGGCAAAACGTCTTGCCCCATCTTTGGTTCAGGCCCTGTTGCTGTAAAAACCAGTGGGATTTTTTCGGCCAGCGTGACCGTTTTAGACTGCCCTGACTCCATCCAGATACGAACCAACTCACCCTCTTCTAATATTGTTCCGTAGGGTAAAAACTGATAAACCGCGTTTAAATTGGTGACGGAGTTATCCACCAAAGGCGGGCCTTCCTCGAACTTAAATTTACAGTAACCCCCTGAACAACAAGACATTTTTCTTTCCTTAACGCTTAAAGGCGCGTAAAATTAAACTATGAAAACTATTACCAGGGGATTTTAACATGGACATCAGCGCTTATAGCACTACTAACAATCTACCCCACTCTGGCAACCTTAATTCTATCAATGAAAGCTTGGCCAGCGGTTCAAAAATAAACCGCTCATCAGACAATCCTGCCGCTCAAGCAATTATAACGGCATTGACGTCACAAGTGGACACGCAAGACATGGCGACGCGTAATGCAAATGATGGCATCTCATTACTGCAAACAGCGGATAGTGCAAGCAGCTCAATCACAGACTCTTTACAGCGCATGAATGAACTGTCGATTCACTCCCTGAGTGGCACCTTAAACCCTTCGCAGCGTAGCGCTCTGAATCAAGAATTCCAACAAAACCTACAGAGCATTAACCAGGTTTCAGGCTCAACCAACTTTAATGGCAATAATTTATTAAATGGTGATACAACCACTGTCGACATTGCATTAGGTGAAACGAACAGTAGCTTAAACTTACCCAACCTAAGCACCGATGCTTTAAGCATTACTGGTTTAGACATTAGCAATCCGGCAAATGCCTCGCTGGCGCAGGAAGGCATTGGATTGGCCATTGAACAGCTTGGCAGTGCGCGTAGCCAGTTTGGAGCACAACAAAATGGACTAACCAGTGCCATTGATAACCTGCAAAACCAAAGCCTGAATACCTTGGCAACCCGAAGCCAACTAAGTGATACCGATTTTGCGCGCGCCAGTGCAGAACAATCCAGGTTAAATATTCTTAATGAAAGCACCATCGCGCTGATGTCGCAAGGAACTCAATCTAAATCCTCTGTTCTACGGCTTCTTGGCATCTAGCCTTAATTGACAAGAGTGTCTATTAGACATAGATTTCTATCCTCCTAGAAAAATCCGGCAGTTTACCTGCCCTTTTTTTGGTCTTTTTTTAACCTTAAACGGCTAAGTTAACACCCTACCAACACACTCCTAAGCTCAGTCAACGGCTATGAATAGCCTTTAGCTTTATATTCTCATTGTTTTTATCGATTACAGTTAAAGACTTCTTCTGCTGTCATTGTTATAATTGGGGGATTATTATTTAAAATTTACGAGTAGATTACGAGCCCTATGGAAAAGCATTTCGATCCAAATACAATTGAAACAAAATGGTACCAAACCTGGGAAAATAAAGGCTATTTTAAGCCTAAAAATGACGATTCTGACCCTTATTCAATTATGATCCCGCCACCAAACGTGACCGGAAGGCTACATATGGGTCACGCTTTTCAAGACACCATTATGGACACTCTCATCCGTTATCACCGTATGAAAGGCGATGACACCCTTTGGCAACCGGGAACGGATCATGCCGGAATCGCCACACAGATGATCGTTGAACGCCAGCTCGCCGCTAAAGGCTTGAGCCGTCATGACCTCGGACGTGAAAAATTCATTGAGAAAATCTGGGAATGGAAAGAAGAATCTGGCGGAACCATTACACAACAACTTCGCCGCATGGGGACTTCACCAGACTGGACACGTGAGCGCTTCACTATGGACGATGGTCTTTCTGACGCGGTTAAAGAAGTCTTTGTTAGTCTATATGAAGAAGACCTAATCTACCGTGGTAAGCGTTTAGTTAACTGGGATCCGGTTCTCCATACAGCGGTTTCTGATTTAGAGGTTATCTCTGAAGAAGAACAAGGCAATATGTGGCACATGAGCTATCCATTGACCGATGGTTCTGGCGCCTTAGTGGTTGCCACGACACGTCCAGAAACCATGTTAGGAGACCAAGCTGTTGCAGTTCATCCTGATGATGAACGTTACCAACACCTGATCGGAAAAACCATCACCTTGCCTTTAGTCGGTCGTGAAATCCCAATTATTGCAGATGATTACGTTGATCCAGAATTCGGTACAGGGTGTGTCAAAATCACCCCTGCTCACGATTTCAACGATTATGAGATGGGTAAACGCCACGACCTACCAATGCTTAACATCCTCACCGACGATGCCTGCATTAATGAAGAAGCGCCTGAAAAATATCAAGGCTTAGATCGTTATGAAGCGCGTAGGTTGATTGTTGCAGATCTAGAAGCCCTTGGTTTAATGGTCGATATCAAACCGCACACCTTAATGGTTCCTCGCGGTGACCGCTCTCACGCAGTCATAGAACCGTTTTTAACCGACCAGTGGTATGTTGCCGTTGAAGCCTTAGCAAAACCCGCCATTGATGCAGTTAAAAATGGCGACATTGAGTTTGTACCTAAGAACTGGGAAAACACCTATTTTGAGTGGATGAACAATATTCAGGACTGGTGTATCTCTCGTCAAATCTGGTGGGGGCATAGAATTCCTGCCTGGTTCGACGATAACGGTAAAATCTACGTGGGTCGAAACGAGCAAGAAGTGCGTGAAAAACATGAACTCGGTCCTGACTTCAAACTGCGTCAAGATGACGATGTCTTAGATACATGGTTCAGTTCTGCACTTTGGACTTTCTCAACCTTAGGTTGGCCTGAGAAAACCCCTGAGTTGGCAAAATTTCATCCAACGTCCGTCTTGGTGACGGGCTTTGACATCATCTTTTTCTGGGTGGCTAGAATGATTATGATGGGACTTAAGTTCACAGGTGAGGTGCCGTTTAAACAGATTTATGTCCATGGCTTAGTTCGTGATAGCGAAGGCCACAAAATGTCTAAATCTAAAGGCAATGTTTTAGACCCAATTGATTTGATTGATGGTATTGAACTAGAGGAGCTCGTTACAAAACGCACCTACGGCATGATGCAACCAGAGAAAGCTGCAAAAATTGAGAAGTCGACCCGTAAGCAATTTGCAGACGGTATCCCGGCTTTCGGAACCGATGCAATTCGCTTTACCTTCGCTTCTTTAGCCTCGACAGGTCGCGACATTCGTTTCGATTTGAAACGCGCCGAAGGGTATCGTAATTTTTGTAATAAATTATGGAATGCAACGCGTTATGTCTTAATGAATACCGAAGGCTATGACACTGGGGTGGATAAAACAGCTGACATCGAGCTTTCGCTAGCTGACAAATGGATTGTCTCTCGCTTACAGGAAGTCGAAACCGAAGTGGCGAAACAATTTGATGCGTACCGCTTTGATTTAGCCGCAACTGCACTTTATGAATTCACCTGGAATGAGTATTGTGACTGGTATTTAGAGCTGGCTAAGCCGATTCTAAATACTGACAGCTCTGATGCCGCTAAACGCGGGACGCGTAAAACATTAGTCAACGTCTTAGAAACTATCTTAAGAATGTTACACCCAATTACGCCCTTCATTACCGAAGAAGCATGGCAATCCGTGGCCCCTTTAGCCGGCAAGCACAATGACACTATTATGCTTGAACCTTATCCCGTAGCAGATGCCTCTAAAATTGATTTGGATGCCGAAGCCGAATTGGAATGGGTTAAGAAATTCGTTATTGGCGTGCGGAAGATTCGTTCAGAAATGGACATTGCACCAAGCAAGGCCTTGCCTGTTCTACTGGCTGGCTTAAATAATAATGACCAGGCCTGGTTAAAAACCAATGAACTTTACCTTTTATCTCTAGCGAAACTGGCTTCAATTGAAGTACTGTTAGATGAAGATAATGCACCTGAATCGGCTGTTGCACTCGTGGGCGAGATGAAGGTTTTGATCCCAATGGCGGGATTAATTGATAAAGATGCTGAAATAGCACGTTTAAATAAAGAGATTGGCAAACTTCAAGGTGAAATAAAGCGTTTAGGTGGCAAATTAAGCAATCAAGGATTTGTTGCAAAAGCACCTGAATCGGTCGTCGCGATTGAACGTGAAAAATTAGCCAGTTATGAAACTGCACTTAAAAACCTAGAGGTTCAATATGAAAAATTCCAACAGCTTTAACACAATAATTCCAAACTCATCTAAAGGCATTATTGTTGCAAGCATACTGGCATTATCGACCTTCGGAATACTCTCTTCAAGCAATGCCGTTGCTGCTTCTGGCTATACACATTATGTAACCGACTCAGTTGATGTCCCTGTTCGCAGTGGACCGAGTTATAAGCATAAGATCTATCGCATGTTGGAAACAGGCACGCCTGTCAGCATTCTTGAAGTCAATAAAGAGGGCTGGGCGCAGATTCAATATAAAAAAAGCAATAGTACCTATACAGGATGGATGGCTACAAGCAGTTTACTAAACCAACCCATTGCCAAGGTCCGCTTGGAACAACAAATTGCCAAGACGAGCTCAGTTGAAAAGAAACTGAATGAGTTACAACAGGAATTAAATACTTTACAAGCTCGCTTCGCAACAACTGATAGCGCACTCTCAAAGATCAAACAAGAGAAGTTTGAACTGTCGCAAGAATTAACCCACTTAAAAACCATTTCCAGTAATTCGGTTTTACTTGATAAGCAAAATCAGGAAATGAAGCAACGTTTAAGTCAGCTAGAAAGTCAAAATGCCATTATGACAGAGCAAATTGAACAGTCTGGCGACTCACTCAAACGTCAGTGGTTCTTAACAGGCGGTGGTGTTCTACTCCTTGGACTTATTCTAGGTCGTTTTTTCAGAAAACCTAACAAACGAAAAAAATGGGGTGAGATCTAACCTCTTCTGCTTGCAGATAAAATTAAGACCCAAAAAAACCCTCTACATGAGGGCTTTTTTTTGGGCAGTCAATTAAACGCCACCATTGAATCTCTAAGAGGCTCTAAAACCAAACAGGAATCACTCATTAAGGATTTTAATCAACTCTTTAGCTGGCAGATAACCTGGTAGCAACTCGCCATTATCCAAAATGATATTCGGCGTGCCGTTCACTTCAAAATACTTAGCTTCCATCATATGATCTCGCACAGGATTGACACAAACTTTATGTTCAACTGGCTTGCCTAACATCGCATTATCCATCGCTTTTACACTATCTTTGGCGCACCAAACAGAGACCGCTTTGTGATACGAAGGTGAACCCATGCCGGAACGAGGATAACTTAGGTAACGAACCGTAATACCCGCTTCGTTTAAAGCCGGAATCTCTTTGTGTAATTTAGCGCAATATGGACAATCAATATCCGAGAAAACCGTTATAAAATGGTTTTGCTTGCCCTTAGCCGGATAGACAATCATGGACGACTCGGATATCTTCTGCATAGCACTCTGCCTAGCCCCAGACTTCGCTAACTCCGTTAGATTATCTCTGGTTTCCAACTCAATCAAGCCGCCATTCAGTAAATACTTGCCATCAGTGGACATATAAACAACCGTCATACCTACCTGAACTTGATAAAGACCTGCAACGGGTGTCTCTGTAATGATCGCATCAGATGCATTTGGCAGAATTGTCTTTAACTGTGCCTCTATAGCAGTCATCTCTGCCGCATAAGCATTCATCACCATTGAACTTGCTAGGGAAATAGAGAGTAAAAACTTTCTCATGGGAAACATATTGAAGTGACCTTTTTTAATATTCAGCGTGAAATAGAACATGAGTTGATAACATGATATTTTGTTAAACTGGCACGATTATAACCGCTAAACAAAATCAACTGAACTCTTAAAGGCTTGAATTAGACTGTCTGTCATAACCCGCTTTACAAGCAGTGCTTAACGGAATCAATTGTAACTTAAAAACAGCCCTTTAGCAGTGCATTAAGCGCTGTTAGCCGCGAGGATGGTGCTGCTGATGGAGTTTATGTAAACGTTCTTTGGCGACGTGCGTATAGATCTGTGTAGTGGACAGATCACTATGACCTAATAATAACTGCACTGTCCTTAAATCTGCACCATGATTGATTAAATGGGTAGCAAATGCATGCCGTAGCGTATGCGGAGATAACTTACTCCGAATACCAGCGTCATACGCCAGATTTTTAACGCGATGCCATAGCGTTTGTCGCGTCATGGTTCGACCAATACGTGAAATAAATAGGCTGGGAATCCAGTGTTGTTTGACCAAAATTGGACGTGACTCCTTGATATAACGCTCCAACCATTCAATCGCAATTTCACCAATGGGTACAATACGCTCTTTACTACCCTTACCGGTTACCTGAACCAGGCCCGCTGACAAATTCAGTTGTTCAAAAGGCAAACCTACCACTTCAGAAACACGCAAACCGCTGGCATACATCAATTCTAAAATAGCCCTATCTCGAATCCCTAAGACCGTAGTGATATCAGGCGCCTCCAATAAAGCTTCAACCTGTTGCTCGGTAATGACTGTTGGAATCGATTGTGGGACTTTAGGCGACTTTAGCAAGGCCGTAGGATCGGAAGCAAACAATGAGTTCACCACCGCCCACTGATAGAATCGTTTTAAGGTTGAAAGTAGACGAGCATTACTCTTAGCCTTACGACCGCTCTCTTGCAGGTGATACATAAGATCTTCGATATTAGAACGTTCAATCAGCTCAAAACTGAGTAAGTTGTTATCAGACAACCAGGCCTGGTAGAGTTGTAAATCGGTTTTATAGGCAGAAACTGTATTATGACTTAAGCCTTCTGAAACAGACAGAAAGATCAGAAAATCATGAATATGGTGAAACGATTGCGAGTTATTTGGCATAACCGAAGTATAGCAAATAGCATAAGAGAGTTGAGATTTGAATCGCTTAGATGAAATAGAAAAATAGCGGATAAGAGAGAAGAGTGAATCGGATCATGGAGTTGATATTTTGATTTCGGGAGTGCAGAAATAAAAAACGCCCAATTAAGGGCGTTTTCAAGAACAAGCTAATCGTTAGACGATTATACTTTTTCTCTGATACGTGCAGCACGACCAGAAAGCTCACGTAGGTAGTAAAGTTTCGCACGACGAATTGCACCGCGACGCTTAACTTGAATACTGTCTACTACAGGGCTATAAGTCTGGAAAGTACGCTCAACACCAACACCGTGTGACATCTTGCGCACGATGAAGTTAGAGTTAATGCCACGGTTCTTAACAGCAATAACAACACCTTCAAATGCCTGAAGACGTTCGTTTTTACCTTCTACAACCTTAACCTGTACAACGATTGTATCACCAGGACCAAATACTGGTAATTCTTTCGTCATTTGTTCTGCTTCAATACGCTTAATGATATCGCTCATTTTAAGCTTCTCCATATATCGGTTCAATCAATTCTATTGTGAACCAGAAGGGTTCTCCCTTCTAAAAGTTTATTCAACATTCGCTAATCAAGTTAATACTTGCTAACCAGAGGTTAAATCCGAGTTTTTAACTGTTTTTGTCAGACAAAATATCTGGACGACGTTGCTGGGTTCGCGCTATTTTTTGAGCATGTCGCCAAGCATCAATTTTGGCATGATTGCCCTCCATTAATACCGAAGGAACGCTCATACCATCCACAACCTCTGGTCGGGTATAGTGCGGACAATCCAGCAGTCCATCTGAAAATGAGTCTTGCTCAGCTGATTGACTGTGCCCTAATGCGCCAGGAATTAAGCGGATAACCGCATCCATTAACATCATTGCCGGCAGTTCCCCGCCACTGACGACAAAATCTCCTATACTGATCTCTTCATCTACGGACGAAGTAATAAAGCGCTCATCAACCCCTTCATAGCGGCCACAGAGCAAGGTAATATTGTCGTACTGAGTTAGATCAGCCACTTTCTGCTGAGTGAGAGGCTGACCTTGTGGTGATAAATACACCACATGCGGTTTTGCCTGTAACTCACCTTCAATCGCAGAAAGCGTATCTTTTAACGGTTGATAGATCATGACCATTCCTGGTCCGCCCCCGTAAGGACGATCATCAACTGTTTTGTGCCTGTCCAATGTAAACTGGCGTGGATTCCAGGTTTTTAAAGCATAAAGTTCAGATTGAATTGCACGTCGACTTACACCTGATTCCGTTAATGCTTCAAACATTTCCGGAAACAGGGTAATGACATCAAACCTCACTGTCTTCGGCTTCCAATTCCCAGTCGACAATAATTTTTCTATTGGCGATATCCACTGACTTAATAAAACGATCCATAACAAACGGAATCAAAACCTCTTGATCCCCTTTTATACGCAACACATCGTGTGCGCCTGTCTGGACAATCTCCGTCACCTCGCCCAATGCAACATTATCTTGCGTTGTGACTTGGCAGCCAATCAAATCAATCCAAAACCAACCATCATTTGCTTGTTTAAGCTGAGAGCGGTCTATGGCGATTTCGCAACCTATGTATTCACGGGCTACGTCACGATCAGTCACATTTTCGATAAGAGCAACCAGTGTTTTACCACCCGACTGCACTTTACTATCAAGTATCTTGACCTTACGCCACTCGCCTTTGCATTTAATCCACCAAGGCGAGTAGTCTAAAATATTTTTTCTAGGGTCGGTATGGGAGAAAATTTTCACCCATCCAGTAACCCCGAAAATACCGTTAATCTGGCCGACGACCAATTTTTCATCAGACATATCTAGACCTTTTTAACGATAAAAAGCAATTAAGCTTGAGCCGCTTGCTTAACAATACCAGCAACACGAGGACTCATTTGAGCACCTTTTCCAATCCAGAAATCAAGACGCGCCTGATCAAGACGGGTTTTTTCTTCACCACCAGTTGCGACTGGGTTATGGAAACCAACTTGCTCAATAAAACGACCTGTTGCTTTGTAACGTTGATCTGCAACAACCATTTTATAGAAAGGACGCTTTTTAGATCCACCACGTGCTAAACGAACTACTACCATAATATATTTCCTTTTAATCAGGCGATGAGAGGTAATCCCCTCAACAAATTCTTCTGTTTTTCACCAACCATTTGGCGAACTGCAGGATTATACAGATATTTACACTTGACTTCAATCAGTTATCTTAATTATTTATAGCTTGTTGCATTCAACTCTAAAACAGATAACCCTTTGTTTCTATGGACTTTCTGGCTTTTAATGAAGTTAACTCATTTATCCTTCTAAAAACTCACTTTCGCCCACAAAAAAGCCCTAAGCAACGCCAGTTCGCTTAAGGCTTTCGAGTGTAACTAAGATTAAACAATCCTCATCAATCTAACTTAGGGTGACTCAAATCCATCTTCTAACAGTCTGACCAGGCCTGGCATGTCCTGCGGCTTTAAAAAACTATGTGAGCGTAGGATCAAACTTCAAAAACATGAATTTCCGTGGTTCTTTATTTCATTCCAGGAGGCATACTCATTCCAGGTGGTAACTTACCTGCTAAACCACGCATCATATTTTTCATGCCACCCTTAGAAACTTTTTTCATCATCTTTTGCATTTGCGTAAACTGTTTTAACAAACGATTCACGTCCGGCACGGTCGTACCAGAACCCACTGCGATACGACGTTTACGAGACCCCTTAATCACCGCCGGAAAATGACGCTCTTTACGAGTCATGGAATTAATCATAGCCTCTAAACGCTTAAATTCTTTCTCTGCCACATCGCCACTTATTTGATCTTTCATCTGACCCATACCAGGTAACTTACCCATTAAGCCACCGACGCCACCCATATTCTGAATTTGCTGGAGTTGTTCAAGAAAATCTTCTAAATCGAATGCGCCACTTTTCTGGATTTTTTTAGCGAATTTTTCAGCTTTTTTCTGATCAATCTTAGACTCGGCATCTTCGATTAAACTCAGCACATCGCCCATGCCTAGAATACGACCTGCCATACGATCTGGATGGAATGTTTCTAAAGCGTCAACCTTTTCGCCAGAACCAATAAACTTGATTGGCTTACCGGTGATTTCACGAATAGAAAGCGCCGCGCCACCACGAGCATCCCCGTCGGTTTTGGTTAAGATAACCCCGGTTAACGGTAAAGCATCATTAAAAGCTTTAGCCGTATTTGCGGCATCTTGACCGGTCATTGCATCTACAACAAACAGCGTCTCACAAGGATTAATACTCTTATGTAAATGCTGAATCTCTTGCATCATGTCAGCATCAATGTGCAAACGACCCGCCGTATCTAAAATCAAGACATCGACAAATTGTTTCTTTGCCTCAGCATGGGCATTTTTTGCGATCTGCACCGGATCTTGACCCGCTGAGGAGGGAAAGAAGAGAACATCAACTTGTTCTGCTAAAGTTTCTAGCTGCTTAATCGCTGCTGGACGATAGATATCCGCAGAGACCAACATGACTTTTTTCTTGTCACGTTCTTTAAGTAACTTAGCCAACTTAGCAACAGATGTCGTTTTACCCGCGCCTTGTAAGCCCGCGACCATAATCACGGCAGGCGGTTCAACATTAAAGTTAAGCGGCTCGGCTTCCGCCCCCATTACTTCAGCCAACTGCTCTCGTACAATTTTGATAAAAGCTTGGCCAGGATTCAAACTGGTTGAGACTTCCTGACCAACCGCACGTTCTTGCACTTTCTCAATAAACTGTTTAACGACGGGTAAGGCAACATCCGCTTCAAGCAGCGCACGACGCACATCTCTAAGCGCGTCTTTCACATTCGCTTCCGTCAGACGACCTTGACCACGAATGGATTTAAAGGTTTTCGACAAACGATCTGATAGATTGTCAAACATACAAAACTCCTAACAAAACAGTACAGTACTTGCACATCACAAAGATAAGTTTGCGCTTTTAAATGCGTACGGTCTTCAATTCAAAAAATAATTCAGCTATTATAGCTGAAATATCTCACAAATTGATGCCTTCATAGTGACCCTTGTCCATGAAGCCTCTCTTCTTAGTGAGACTTCAAATTATCAAAGGTTCGGTTTTATGTTAATCAGTGGATTTAGTGCGTTATTCGCCAGTCTCTTATATTTATATGCAAGTAGCTTAATTTGGCGCAAGATTCAAAGCCATGCATCAGTTGATGTACGCGTACAAGTGATTCAACTCGCCGTGATTGCGACGGTCTTGCACGCTTATGCACTAAGCGCAACCCTATGGACCGATTATGGCATCAACTTCCAGATCGGCAATGTACTCTCTTTCATTGCCGTACTCGGCAGTGCCATTTTACTGATTACCAATATCAATAAAAACACCGAAACGCTCGGAATCTTTATTTATCCCCTCGCCGCATTGACCACGTTAATTCCTTTAGCCATTCACAGTGAAAACCCACTCTCTTTCGAGATTGGTAGCCATGTACTGATTTCAGTCTCTGCTTATAGCATCATGGGAATTGCGACAGCGCAAGCCGTTTTATATGCGATACAAGAACGACGTTTTCGTACCAAACAACTCTCACGATTGATGCAAGCTTTGCCACCACTGCAAGTGATGGAAAACACATTAATCCAGTTAGTCTTGATTGGCTTTATCTTTCTCAGTTTTGCTTTACTGAGCGGAATTTTCTTTATTGAAGATATTTTTGCGCAACACCTGATTCACAAAACTTTCTTCGCAATCTTATCTTGGCTGGTCTATGCGACCTTTCTATTTGGCCACTTTAAATATGGGTGGCGTGGTCAAACAGCCGCACGCTATACCATATGGGCTTATTTTCTGTTGATTCTAAGCTATGTCGGAACTCAAATTGTAATACGACTTTTAGGATTCTAAGAGTCTCTCCTAAAGGCGACTGCTGTAGCGGTAAAACAATTGCTCGCCGTTTGAGATATTCCTACAAGACTAAATGAAAATCATTAATTCTACGGCTCTAAAATAGAGGCCACGTTAAGTTGTTCAGTCAGGGCTTTTTTCGGTTCCGATAAAACGGTATAATTCGCATTCATTCACAACCGATTACACCACATTGAATTCGTTAGACATTTCGATCCTTTTTGGCATACTTGCCCTTCTTATAATTTTATCAGCCCTCTTTTCAAGCTCTGAAACCAGCATGATGGCCTTAAATCGCTATAGATTAAGACACCAAGCTAACGCTGGCCACAAAGGCGCGGTTAAGGCTCAAAAGCTCCTCGAGTCCCCCGATAGATTGCTCGGTGTAATCTTACTCGGCAACAATTTTGTAAACATCTTTGCCTCATCTATTGCGACCATTATCGCTATGAAACTTATTGGTGAGGCTGGCATCGCTCTGGCGGCAGGCCTACTAACTTTAGTGATTTTAGTATTTTCAGAAGTCGCGCCTAAAACCTTAGCAGCGCTTTACCCCGAAAAAATCGCTTACCCTGCCGCTTATGTCTTAACCCCCCTATTAAAAATACTCTCACCCGTAGTATGGCTCATCAACTTCTTTGCAAATGGCTTACTAAAAACTTTTCGCGTCGATATAAAACAGAACGATGACCAACACTCTTTAAGCCACGAGGAGTTGCAAACCTTAATAGATGAAGCCACCAATCAACTCCCTATTCAATACCGATCCATGCTCTCTAGCGTTTTAAATCTGGAAAGTGTGACGGTTGAAGACGTTATGATTCCGAAGCAAGATATGTATGGTGTTGACTTAAACCAGCCTTTTGAAGGGGTTTTAAAAGCCATTCAAAAATCCTCATATACCCGCATCCCGCTTTACCGCGGCTCCATTGAAGAGGATTTAATCGGCATCCTCAATCTACGCCGTGCTCTGCCAATTTTGATGCGTGGCGACGCCACCCTGAAAGACATTGTAAAAATCACCCGGCCTGCTTACTTCATTCCAGAAACCACCACTCTAAACGTGCAATTGAGAAAGTTTACCGACCACAAGCGCCGTATGGCGCTGATTGTAGATGAATATGGTGACCTGCAAGGCTTACTCACTATGGAAGATTTACTCGAAGAGATTGTCGGTAAGCTCTCAACAGATTCCAAAAACAAATATGAATATACCGTTGCAATGCATGCTGACGGCACCATGACGATTAATGCTTCAGAGTTCATTCGTGACCTGAATAGGGAATACCAACTCACCTTACCGACGGATGGTCCTAAGACCCTTAACGGCCTTATCCAAGAAGTTCTGGAGACGTTACCGTTACCTGGAACCTGCATTAAGGTAGATGACTATGTATTAGAGGTGGTTGAAACCTCAAGCAATGCCATTGAAACCATTCGCTTAACGCCCCCGAGCGACGAATAACTTAAAGAGAATATTCCATGAATAAGCATGACTTTACTGACGAACAGCAATGGACCAAACTCCAGAACGGCATTATAAGACTCGCTAAAACTGAAGTCCTATCTCGATTTGAGCAGGTCTCGGCAGAAATCAAAGCCGATGGCTCCCTTCTGACCGAAGCCGATACTCAGATGCAAATTCAGACGCAGTCTTTCTTAGAACTTAACTGGCCTGAGTACGCTTTTCTGGGTGAAGAGTCCACTCTGGCAGAACAAGAACAAGCGATGAATAGTGTGGATGGTTGCTGGATACTCGACCCTGTTGATGGCACCAGTAATTTCGCCATAGGCATTCCTGTCTATTCGGTCTCTTTAGCCCTGATAATTGAGGGGGAAATTGTCGCCGGACTGGTTTATGATCCATCGCGTCATGAAATGTTTGCGGCCAGAAAGGGACTCGGTGCAGAATTAAACAACAAACCATTAGTTGCACAAACCCCTAAAACCGCTTTAAGCCAATGCAGTAGCATTGTCGACTTTAAACGCCTTCAGCCTGCCCTAGCGACTCGCCTGGCGGTCCAAGCGCCTTACTCATCGCAACGCAGTTTTGGATCAGTTGCACTTGACTGGTGTTGGATCGCAGCGGGACGTGGCCAAGTCTATCTGCACGGTGCTCAAAATATCTGGGACTATGCCGCCGGTTGGTTGATTTTAGAAGAAGCCGGTGGACTGAGTTGTACGCTTGAACAAGAAAAAGTCGTCGTTGCGAGAGTAGAAAAACGCTCAGCGGTTGCAGCCACTACGCCTGCATTATTTAAAGAGTGGTTGTCTTTTCTGAAGGCTTAATCTTTTTATTGGATTCAAAGAGACTGCCTTAATCAATAGGCATAAAAAAGCCCGCTTATTCAATTAATAAGCGGGCTTTTTAGCATCTCGATTTTAAAGTCACCAGGCCTGGTGACTTTAAAACAGTGAAACTCAACTCAGTTTAGTAATTCCAAACCAATTGTGCGCTTAAGATATCGACAGAAGCATCGTAAGAACCTACAAGATACTGACGATCATCAGTTGTATAGTTAACATCAACTTTTTCTGCAAAGATATGCGTATAACCAACATCTAAATTCATTGATTGATTCAATTTGTAACCCAAACCAAACGACAACCATTTACGATCTGAATCAGGCGTCCTAGGACTACGATTTGTTTCGTCTGAGACCGGTGTTTGGTCAAAGGCCACACCTGCTCTTAACTTCATATCATCATTTAACTGATAGATACCACCCAATGATAAACGCCAGCTGTCTTTAAAGTCTTGTCGAGTGTTTGAATCAAGCTGAGTACTATCAGCATCATCATAGTCAATGACCAATGATTTATAATCGCTCCACTTTGTCCAGGTTGCATCTGCTAACACTTCAAATTTATTGCTGTATTGATGCTTAACACTGAATGATGCTGAAGCGGGTAAATTAACTGTTGACGATATATTTGCATCCTCAAGGCCTTTTGCAGGTAGCCAGCGATCATCTAAATTATCACTATAATCAACTTTCCCTTTAGCATTGTGAGTCACTGATGAGCGATATGATAAACCGAAAGCAGTCAGTTCCGTTGGTTTGAATAATAAACCAAAGTTATATCCAAAAGCCCAACTATCAGCAGTTACTTTAGCGTTTGCATCACCAGTACCTCCAACAAGCCTATTATCAATTTTATTTTCCATAACTAAATTGACATATTGTGCATTCAGACCAAAACCGAATGATAACTGCTCATTAATTTTTCTAGCGATAGCGGGATTAATATTAAGCGTTTTCAGGTTTGTTTCAGTTGCAATGTAACGCCCTGCCCAATCATCGTCATACGAGATATGCTGACCAAAAGGTACATTAATACCTAAACCAGCATCATAGTCACCAAACTTACCTTTCCAGTAGATATTCGGCACTAAGCCAAGGGTAGCACCATCATCTCCGCCGCCACCAAATTCGCCCAATGGTCCTGTAGAACCCTCGTCACTAAATTTCGCAACAGGAGAAATAACATGTGCACCCAAAACAGCCTGACTGCCTTCAATCTCAGTTAAGCCCGCTGGGTTAAACCACATGACACTGGCATCTTCGGCATTAGCAGCCGCACCGGCATAAGAGAGACCCTGACCACTGGCGCTTTGTTCGATCAATGCAAAACCTGATGCATTGGCGGCTTGTGATGCTAAAGCGATTAAAATCGAACCTGTTAATTTATTGAATGACATCTTATAATCCTGTGACTATTTTTAAATTTTCGATATTCTATCAGTAGTTAGACCATACCGATAATTGAAATTAGCCATGTGGGCGATAAGTAAATTCAATTGCCTTAACGGCTTGAACAATAAACGACCAGGCCTGGTCAGCTTTAGAGAATGGAGTTATTAACTAGAGAACGTCCAATGCTTCTTGCAGAGTTTTGACGCCGACAATCTCCATGCCAGGCACACCATCTTTTGGGACGTTACCAATGGGTACAATGGCTCTTTTAAAGCCATGCTTGGCTGCTTCGAATAGCCTCTCTTGTCCGCTTGGAACCGGACGAATCTCACCTGCCAAACCCACCTCGCCAAAGACAATTAACTTTTGAGAGAGTGGTTGATTGCGCATACTGGATAGAATGGCCGAGAGTACAGCTAAATCGGCACTCGTTTCAGTGACTTTAACTCCGCCGACGACATTGACGTAGACATCTTGATCACTAGCCTGAATGCCGCCATGACGATGCATGACCGCCAACAACATAGTAATTCTATTTTGATCCAACCCGACCATGACTCGCTTAGGAGCACCATACAACGCATCATCGACCAAGGCTTGTATCTCAACCAACAACGGTCTTGAACCTTCCCAGATGACCATGACTACTGAGCCTGATGAAATTTCATCTCCTCGAGAGAGAAAGATAGCGGAAGGGTTTTTGATCTGCTTCATGCCTTTTTCCGTCATGGCAAAGACACCCAACTCATTGACCGCGCCAAAACGGTTTTTGATGGCTCGAAGCGTTCTAAAGCGGCTATCGGACTGGCCTTCTAAAAACACCACCGTATCAACAATATGCTCCAAGACTCTTGGCCCGGCAACTTCACCGGATTTGGTTACATGACCGACCAAGAAAATGGCAATATTATTCTGTTTGGCGTAACGGGTTAAATATGCCGCCGTTTCACGTACCTGAGAAACGCCACCGGCCGCGCCACTGACTTCAGCGAGTTGCATGGTTTGAATGGAATCGACCACCATAATCTTAGGCGATTCATTCTGTGCCGCATTCGTTATCAGCTCAACATCCGTCTCGGTCAATAAACGTAATTTTTGATCTGGCAATTCCATCCGTTTTGCGCGTAAAGCCACCTGCTGTAAAGACTCCTCACCCGTCACATACAATACATTATGCAATTGGCTTAAATGACACATGACTTGCAATAGAATGGAGGATTTACCAACGCCGGGGTCTCCGCCAATCAGCACCACAGAACCCGGCACGATACCTCCGCCCAAAACACGATCTAACTCTGTCATGGTGGACGTTATTCTGGGAACGGATGCTAAATCAACATCGGCAATGGATTTAACCTGACACTCCATCGCCCCTGAAAAACCTTTCGGAGCCGATGAACTGCTTGCAGTTTTCGCAGGATTCACTTTAAATTCTTTAAGAGTATTCCATGCGCTGCAGGCCATACACTGACCTTGCCACTGAGAATGTTCTGCACCGCAATCAGTGCAGACGTAGGCGGACTTTATTTTTGCCATAATGCTTTTTATCGCTCGTTATGATTCTTTATTTGATTCTCGGTTTCGATATTGCGCCTCTGAAAAGTCACTGGCGTTTCTTCAGGGTAAATTTCGGATAATGGTAATTATATTCCTGAACGACTCTCTATATCAAATAGACTCTACAGTCATGCTCAGTATAGTCGGCTTTTTATTACTTTATGCACCAACCAAGCCATAAATAAAAAAACCCGCATAAATGCGGGCTTTTATTGGGTGAATAGACAGTAGCATTAATGCTTGATATCTTTCCAGTACTCTCTTTTAAGAAGATAAGCCAACAATAACAATACAAGCAAGAAAGCGATAACCTTCCAACCTAAGTCTAAACGCTCCATTTTAGAGGGTTCACCAACGTACTCTAGAAAATTTGTGATATCTCGAGCAGCTTGAGCATACTCTTCTTCATTTTCATGACGTTGGATACCTTCTAAAACATTCGGCATAACCGTGCCTTTTAAGAGATGGTTATCCCAAGCGCCTGTTTCATCCTGTTCATATCCACGTAAGAAACTATAGATATAATCTGGTCCTTTTAAACGTGACATTAACGATAAGTCAGGGGGTTCCGTTCCAAATACATCCATTGCAACACCTGGCAACATACGGGTTGTAACATTCTCAACCACAGTACTTTGCCCGTATGCCATCTCAGCAACAATAGCGTCTTCATCCCAGCCTAAATTACGTGCAATACGGTTATAACGCATATATTTTAGCGAGTGACAGGCCATGCAATAATTAGAAAACAAGATTGCACCACGCTTTAAGGAATCTTGGTCGCGTAAATTATTCTGCGCTGACTCCAAAGTAATTGCGTACCCTGCCGCAGCCTGAACAGTGGCTGACTGAGAGAGCATAAAAAAACTTAGTATTAATAAAAGCTGTTTCATCTAGGTAACCCTCTCTGGCACAGGCTTGGTTTTCTCATTTACCGACGTAAACGGTAATACCAAGAAAAACATAAAGTATAAAGCGGTAAATATTTGCGCTAATTTAGTCAATTCAGGGGTTGCAGGCTGCGTGCCTAACCAGCCCAAAACCACAAAGCTCACCACCAAAATCGTTAATAAGATTTTGAATGAAAGTCCACGGTAACGAATCGATTTGACTTTGCATCGATCTAACCATGGCATTGCAAATAACACGGCAATCGCGCCGCCCATTGCAACCACGCCTAAGAACTTATCTGGAATCGCACGCAAGATTGCATAGAATGGTGTGAAATACCAAACAGGTGCAATATGATCAGGCGTTTTCAGAGGATTAGCCGGCTCAAAGTTAGGGGCTTCCATAAAGTAACCACCACCCTCTGGTGCATAAAATATCACGAGAGCAAACAACGTCATAAAGAACACCGCACCCATGCTGTCTTTAACGGAATAGTACGGATGGAAAGGGATTCCATCAATCGGCAGACCTTTATCATTTTTATACTTTTTAATCTCAACACCATCAGGATTGTTCGAACCCACCTGGTGAAGTGCCACTATGTGCATAAAGATCAAAATAACCAGCACCAAAGGTAAAGCTATAACGTGTAATGCAAAGAAACGGTTCAAAGTCACATCGGATATGACAAAATCACCACGAACCCATAAAGCTAAGTCAGGCCCAATCACTGGGATGGCACCAAACAAAGAAATAATAACCTGAGCACCCCAATAGGACATTTGACCCCATGGCAGTAGATACCCCATAAACGCTTCAGCCATTAAGACTAAGAAAAGCATCATGCCGAGTATCCAAACCAACTCTCTAGGCTCTTTATAGGAACCGTAAAGCAATCCCCTCATCATATGCAGATAAACCACTAGAAAGAAGGCTGAAGCACCGGTAGAGTGCATATATCGAATAAGCCAACCCCAGTTCACATCACGCATAATGTATTCAATTGAGTTAAAGGCTTCAGCTGCGCTTGGTTTATAGCTCATCGTTAACCAGATACCCGTAACGATCTGATTGACGAAAACCAATAATGCTAAAGCACCAAAGAAGTACCAAAAGTTAAAGTTTTTAGGTGCATAGTACTCACCGACATGCTTGTTCCAAGTACTGATTAACGGATAACGTTTATCAAACCAAGCTAATAGACTCGATTGCTGCTTACTTTGTTCGGACATTATGCAACTCCTTTGTCTGCTGGGCCTTCACCAATACGGATGAGATGCTCCGTTAAGAAATGGTGAGGTGGAATTACAAGATTGGTCGGCGCTGGCACCGATTGAAAGACGCGCCCAGCCAAATCGAAACGTGAGCCGTGGCAAGGGCAAAAGAAACCACCCTGCCAATCAGCCCCAACGTCTGGTGAACCAATCGCTGGCCTAAATAGTGGCGCACACCCTAAATGAGTACAAATTCCGACGACGACGAAATATTCACCTTTGATTGCTCGATCAGGATTTTGGCAATACTCAGGTTGTTTCGATTCTTGAGAAGCGGGATCACGCAACTGTCCATCTAAAGCGGCTAAGCCATTAAGCATACGAGGTGTTCTACGAACAACCCAAACAGGTTTACCACGCCATGCGATGGTTAACATCTGTCCAGGCTGAATCTGACTAATATCGGCATTCACCGGTGCACCGGCAGCCTTAGCTTTTTCACTCGGCTGCCATGAGCTGACAAAGGGAACCGCCAAAAAAGTGGCTCCTGCTGCTCCGACAACACCGGTCGCGCCTGTTAGGATTTTACGGCGTTGTAAATTCACGCTCATATCGTTTTGTTCTTCTGTCGACATACTTGTATTCCTAGTTTACGCAAGCAAATTCTATCTATTTTACATAAGGTCATCGTAAATTTAAATCAATATATGCTTATATGCTCATTCAATAAATTTGGCTTATTATATACCATCAATTTCTTTAATCGTAAAAAGTGGTGTTCTCAAACTTATACAGGGTTGTACACATCCACAAAATCACACTCTAAATCAAACTTTTCGGCCAAATGCTCGCCTAGTGCTTTAATACCTAAACGCTCAGTAGCATGATGTCCTGCAGCTAAATAATGTATCCCTGACTCTTGAGCCAAATGGGTAGTCTGCTCTGAAACTTCACCACTAATATAGACATCAGCATCCCATGCAATCGCTTGATCGATATAACCTTGTGCCCCACCACTGCACCAAGCGATAGTTTGGACGATTTCTGGTCCTCCAGGTAAATGTAGCGCTTGCCTATTCAAGCTACTAGACACCTGCGCTACAAAAGTATCGATTGGCATCGGCTTTGCAAGTCTGCCCAATCTGACCAGGCCTGGTAAAGGGGTAATATCCTTTAACGCCCATAACTTACCAAGCATGGCATTGTTACCCAACTCGAGATGACCATCTAATGGCAGATGATAACCCAGTAAGTTAATATCATTGAGTAGCAAGGTTTTAATACGTTTCTGTTTAAAGCCTACAATTTCTTGTGGTTCACTCTTCCAGAAATAACCGTGGTGAACCAGTATGGCATCGGCTTGCAACTCTACTGCCTTATCCAGCAGTGCCTGACAAGCCGTCACACCAGTGACAATCCGCTTAATTTCAATTTTACCTTCGACTTGCAAACCATTCGGTGCATAATCTTTGTATTGATCAAGCTCTAAAAAACCGGCTAAATATGATACTAATTCTGTACGTAACATCCTACTCTCTCTACTGCTGTCAAAAACCATTTAAATAGGCAAAAAAAAACCACCAGGCCTGGTCAGACCGAGTGGTTTCTTTACTCATGTAAAGATCAAATAAGTTTAATCTTTAATACGGTAACGAGCTGAAGCAGCGTGCGCCTGAAGCCCTTCACCATCCGCTAGAACGCCAGCAATGCGGCCAAGGGTGTTTGCACCCTCTGCTGAACACATAATCAAGCTTGAACGCTTCTGGAAGTCATAAACCCCTAAAGGTGATGAAAAGCGAGCTGTTCTTGACGTCGGTAACACATGGTTAGTCCCGGCACAGTAATCACCGATGGCTTCCGCTGTAAAACGTCCCATAAAAATTGCGCCGGCATGGCGAATCTTTGGCAATAAAGCCTTAGGGTCTTCAATTGATAACTCTAAATGCTCAGGCGCAATGAGATTAATCATTTCAAGTGCTTGCTCTTCATCATTGACGACGATAATCGCACCACGATCCTCTAAGGCTTTACGGATAATAGCTTTGCGCGGCATAGTCGATAGTAGACGATTCATACTCTCTAGCACCTTATCAGCAAACTCTGCGTCAGGTGTCACTAAAATAGACTGTGCGTCTTCATCGTGCTCTGCTTGAGAGAAGAGATCCACGGCAATCCAATCAGCATCCGTTTTACCGTCACAGTAAACTAGAATTTCAGAAGGCCCGGCAATCATATCGATACCAACGGTACCAAAAACCATACGCTTCGCGGTGGCAACGAAAATATTTCCAGGCCCCACAATTTTATCAACCGCAGGCACTGTTTCAGTCCCATAAGCCAAAGCCGCAATCGCTTGCGCGCCACCCAAGGTAAAGACCGCATCCACATCACAAATCGCAGCCGCTGCTAATACCATATCGCTGACCTCACCATCCGGCGTTGGTACAACCATAATAAGTCTTTCAACACCGGCTACTCTGGCAGGAATCGCATTCATAATAACAGAGGAAGGGTAAGCCGCCTTACCGCCTGGTACATAAAGCCCAACGCTGTCTAAAGGGGTGACTTGCTGACCCAACATAGTACCGTCAGCTTCCTCATAACTCCACGAAGCTTGAACTTGTCTTTCATGATAGTCACGAACACGTTTTGCAGAAGTTTCTAGGGCTTCACGCTGGTCGGCTGGAATTCTTTCTAAAGCCGCGAACAAGCGCTCTTTTGAGATTTCTAGTTCGGCAGCAGAGTTCAAAGATAAGCGATCGAACTTAGCGGTATATTCAAGTAAAGCGGCATCGCCGTTTAGACGAACACTGTTTACAACTTCCTTAACGACATCATTAATTGACTCATTAGAAACCGTTTCCCACGCAAGAAGAGTATCTAACTCTTCTCTAAATCCTTCTGCACTAGCAGATAAACGACGAATATTAAGCATTTTGACTCTCTATCACTGATTTAAACTTTTGAACAATTTCATCAATTTGATGAAACTTCGTTTTATATGCATGCTGATTAACAATCAGACGTGAGCTGATGTCCGCAATATGCTCCATCGGCACTAAGCCGTTGGCACGCAAAGTATTTCCAGTATCGACTAAATCTACAATTCTATCGGCTAAATCAATCAGCGGTGCAATTTCCATAGAACCATAAAGCTTGATTAAATCGACCTGCTCACCCTTTTGTGCGTAATACGCTTGGGCAGACTTAAGATACTTAGTCGCGATCTTAAGACGATGACCATGTTCTTTTTCGAACTCAGGGCCCGCAACCATTAACTGGCATTTGGCAATTTGCAAATCTAACAACTCATATAGGTTGTCAGTTGGCGCTTCCATGAGCACATCCTTACCGGCAACACCGATATCGGCAGCGCCATGGGCGACATAAGTCGGTGCATCGGTTGCACGTACAATCAATAAACGAACATTAGGATTATTCGTTGGCAAAATAAGCTTACGGCTTTTGCTCGGATCTTCTAAGGGTTCAATGCCCGCCGCTTCAAGTAACGGTAGAGTATCTTTGTAAATACGCCCTTTAGAGAGCGCTATGGTTAGCTGTTCATTCATAAGTTCATCAAATAGTTAATACGTTCAAAAATTAAGTGTGATTTGAATCACGCTCGACAAATAGGCACAATCGTTAATCAGATAAACGATATATATGCGCACCTATTTTATGGAATTTCTCTTCAATCAGTTCATAACCACGGTCGATATGATAAACCCGATTAACGACTGTCTCACCTTCCGCGACCAGGCCTGCTAGGATTAAACTTGCTGAGGCACGTAGGTCTGTTGCCATTACCGGCGCGCCATACAGTTTTTTAACACCACGAATGGTCGCAGTATTACCCTCTATAGAGATATCGGCTCCCATTCTGGCCAATTCTGAAACGTGCATAAAGCGGTTTTCAAAAATCGTTTCCTGAATCGTCGATTCGCCATCTGCCAAGGCATTCATCACTAAAAACTGTGCCTGCATATCCGTTGGGAAAAGTGGATATGGATCCGTGACGATATTCACAGGCTTCAATGAACGGTTGCGCATATCTAAAGTAATGGTGTCTGCAGTGCAAGTAATCTCGGCACCGGCTTCGGTAAACTTGTCCAACACCACGGTTAGGTGATCTGGGTTAACCTTAGTCACGGTTAATTTACTTTTGGTGATTGCAGCGGCCGCCAAATAGGTACCGGCCTCAATACGATCGGGAATGACCGAGTATTCTACGCCAGACAAGCGTTCAACCCCTTCAATAACCAAAGTACTCGTGCCTAATCCGCTGATTTTAGCGCCCATCTTATTTAAGAATTCAGCCAGGTCCGTCACTTCAGGCTCTCGTGCTGCATTTCTTAAATAAGTGGTACCTTCTGCTAACACCGCAGCCATCAATAAGTTTTCCGTTCCGGTAACGGTCACTGGACTCATCGAAATATCCGCGCCCTTCAGACGACCATTGGATTTGGCAATGATATAGCCTTGTTCGACCTTAATATCCGCACCCATCTTCTGCATACCATGAATATGGATATCCACAGGGCGTGAACCAATCGCACAACCGCCAGGCAGAGAAACCTTAGCCTCACCAAAACGACCTAATAGTGGCCCTAACACCAAGATTGAAGCACGCATGGTATTAACCAATTCATAAGGCGCTTCTTTAGAAGTCAAATGACTGGCATCCAATTCAATATTCAGGTGTTCATCAAACATAACCTCAACGCCCATAGAAGCCAGCAACTGGATAGAGGTCGTCACATCCATTAAATGCGGAACATTAGACAATTTGGTCGGCGTTTCGGCGAGTAGACAACCCATTAAAATGGGCAGAGCCGCATTTTTAGCCCCTGAAATTTCAACATTACCGGAGAGCTCCCCCTGGCAACTTACTACTAATTTATCCATAAATTTTACTTTATCTATTCTTGTCTTATTTAAAAACCGAGGGATTAAACAACACCCTGATTTTTATTATGCGACTTTGGTCTTAATTGACAGTGCATGTAATTCGCCACTGGCAAACTGTGCTTTAAAAACATCATTGACTATGCGATGACACTTTATCGGTGACAAACCCGCAAAACTTGAACTAATTACGACAATGCTAGAACTGCAATCTTCACCACTGGTTTCAACCCGACTATCAGGGATTGCGGTTTCTATCATTTTTTTAATGGTATCTGGAGACATATGAGCCCACTCCTGGTAAAAAATTATTCGCGTATTTTAACGCCTTTATGCAATAAAATCAGATTTATCGCAGACACAATCATCAAGAACAATAGAGTGACTGACAAACTCAAATAAACCGATACGTCAGATTGCCCAAAGAATCCATAACGAAATCCATCAACCATATAGAAGAACGGATTGAATTGTGAAATTTCCTGCCAGACGCCTGGCAAAGCGTGAATTGAATAAAAGACGCCACTCAAAAACGTCAGCGGCATAATCACAAAGTTCTGAAACGCCGCTAAATGATCATACTTATCGGAAATAATCCCCGCCAGCATGCCCAAACCACCCATCATAGCGGCACTTAAAACAGCAAACAACATAATCCACAATGGTGACTGCCAACTCAAATCAAACCAAATAATCCCAATCACTAATATTGCAAAACCAACGGCAATACCACGCACTATCGACGCGGCAACAAAAGCGACATACAATTCAAGCGGTGAAATTGGACTCAATAAGACAAAGGTTAAATTGCCGTGCATCTTCGATTGAATCAAACTTGAAGAGGTATTCGCAAAGGCGTTTTGTAAAATCGCCATCATCACCAGGCCTGGTATTAAAAACTGGCTATAATTTGCACCAGAAAAGACTTCTACCTGTGTATTAAGCACTTGTCCAAAAACTAGCAGATAGAGCAGTGTCGCCACCACAGGCGCAAACACGGTCTGTACAACGACCGAGTAGAAACGTCTTATCTCTTTAATAAACAGCGCCCAACATCCAGCATAATTTATCATCAGAGTTTCCCTCCAGAGGTTAAGTCTAAAAACACTTCTTCTAAAGAAGCATCTCGACTGCTAACATCGGTCACTTGTAGTTGATTTTCATGCAACCACGCCAGCAATTCGGTCATGGAAGCTGTCTTTTCCAACTTAAACACTAAACGATTGTGCTCCCTCTCGACTAAACGTTGCTCTAAAGGGGGTATCAAAAGATGTGCCGGCTCTGAAAGCGTCACGCGTAAATAGCGATAACTATGTTTAGACAATAATGCATGTGTCGAATCCAAAGCCTTGACTTCGCCATCTTGCATAATCGCTACTTTTTCGCAAAGGGCTTCAGCTTCTTCTAAATAGTGTGTCGTCAAAATAATTGTATGACCTTGCTGATGTAACTCTTTGGTGAATTCCCAAAGCGTTCTGCGCAATTCCACATCCACCCCTGCGGTCGGTTCATCCAACACCAAGACTTCTGGTTTATGAACTAATGCCATAGCAATCAATACGCGACGTTTCATGCCGCCGGAGAGCTGGCTGGTATCGGCATCGGACTTATCAGATAGAGCTAAGCGTTCCAATAATTCACCAATCCAAGCGGCCTGCTTAGCACCTCTTAATCCAAAGTATCCAGACTGCAACTGTAAAAGCTCACGAATAGAGAAAAACGGATCTGAAATCAGCTCCTGGGGCACTAAACCTAATAGACGGCGAGTTTGACGATAATCGTCAATCACATCAAAACCCTTAATTTTAATACGGCCTGAACTTGGAACTAGCAGGCCTGACATAGCACTGATAAGGGTTGATTTACCGGCACCATTGGGCCCAAGCAAACCAAAGAAACTACCTTCTTCTACCGAAAAAGAGATTCCTTTTAACGCTTCTAATTCGCCATATTGTTTTTTGACCTGTTGAAATTCAACAGCCGGAGTTTGTAACATATCTAACCTTTTTAAATAAATTTTTGAATCGCCTTAGACTGGCTGGCATTCATTTTGAAAGCCCCAAAACGGTCTCTAAATCATATAAAGCCGTTAAGGTATGCAGTTCAGAGGGCATGTTTATCACCTTAAGAGCCGTTGCCGTATTACCTGACCAGACCAGCAACAAGGCTAACGCTGCGCTATCCACTAGTTTCACATCAGAAAAATCAACCTCTACAACTGGATACTTCAAAACGGCCTTGCTTTTCAGCAGTTGCGGTAAAGTTTGTAAAGTCACCTCTTCCGGCAAAGTCATTAAGCCTTTGGTTTCAGACCACGTTAATTCAGCCATCACCACCCCTTACTTATTAAAGCTTTCATATTGTTAGACTTAACCATTAAACGCACTATTTTTAGCCTTCATATCTACAATCACGCCATTAATGCCAATTTTAGAAAAATCAGAGTCATAGGCTTTACGGTAATTTAATAACATACTAATCCCTTCAATAGCGACATCATAAAGCATCCACTTTTTGCTCTCTTTATTTAGGTAAGCACGATAAATGACGTCTGTTTTATTGCCATCTGACTGAACCACCACAGAAGCCACTGTGACGCGCCCTGGCTTCTCTTCTTGCGCATTCATCACATCAACCGATTCAATATTCAATTTCAGTAAGCTCTGAGAATAAGAACGAATCAAGGTATTCGAAAAAGCGGCCATAAATTCGGTTTGTTGTAATTCAGTGGCCGTACGCCAATGCTTACCCATAACGTACCGTGCCATTTTGTAGGTATCGACATAAGGCAATACATAAACAGAGGCAAAGACCTTAACTTTTTCAGGGCTCGACTCTAACTCAACTCTTTGTTCATTCATCGCTTTAATAAGTTCTTTAGACAATGCACCGACCATTTCTGCAGGATCATTCTGTGGCACTGAAATGGCATAACTTTCAACCGTCCACAGACACGAAAGTAGTGTTACTAAAAAAAGCTGTAATGGTTTTTTCATAATCGATTTCATCTCTATTCTGTCCCGCTGAATTTAACTAAAAACTGACCAATCAGATCTTCCAATACAAGCGCAGATTGTGTCAACTCAACTTGTGAACCTTCTGTCAGCAATTCGTCTGCTCCACCAGGATCTAAACCGACATACTGATCACCCAATAAACCAGAGGTTAAAATAGAGGCCGATGAGTCGGATGGCAACAGATTAAAGGCTTTATCAATTTCCATCTCAACCCTGGCTTTAAATGAAACTGGATCCACTCCGATCGCCGTAATTCGGCCAATGACCACGCCACTCAGCTTCACAGGCGCACGTACTTTCAAGCCGCCAATATTATCAAATAAGGCAGTCACTTGGTAGGTCGGTTGGTCTTTCCAACCCGTGAAGTTGCTCACCTGCAAGGCTATTCCAGCCAAAGCCACCAGACTCATCAACACAAAGCTTCCGACCCATAGTTCAATTTTGGTTTGTTTTTTCATTTTTCTAAAACCTTATTTCAGTTAACCGTTCTGTTATTAGAACTTTTCTATTCAAATTTTATATAAGCATTTAATCAGTTAAACATCACTGATGTTAGGATAAAGTCTAATGCTAGAACACCTAAAGAAGAGTGCACAACTGTTTTTGTGGTCGCACTACTCACTCCTTCAGAAGTCGGCACGGCATTAAAGCCTTGGAAAAGCGCCACAATGGCGACTACAACCGCAAAGGCAATCGACTTAATAATGCCGTTCATAACATCTTCATGCCAATCGACATGGGCATGCATCTGTGACCAAAATGCGCCTTCATCCACGCCTAACCAACCGACCGAAATCAAATAACCTCCAATAATACCCAAACCAGTGAACAATAACGTCAACAAAGGTAAAGAGATAATTGCGGCCAAAAAACGTGGCGCATAAATGAATTTTAACGGATCAATCGCCATCATTTCCAAGGCTGATACTTGCTCGGTTGAACGCATTAAACCAATCTCGGCGGTGAGTGCTGAACCCGCTCGACCGGCAAACAACAGCGCCGCTACCACAGGACCTAACTCTCTCAATAGTGACAGAGCCGTCATGGTACCCACCGCTTCTTCAGAATTATAGTCAACCAAGACATTGTAACCTTGCAAACTGAGCACCATACCGACGAACAATCCCGCTGTTAAAATAATTGGCAGTGAGAGCACACCGGCAACATAGACTTGTTTAAGCAACAGATCCAAACGTAATATCGCGCTAGGCGCGGCGGACAATACAGAAGCAACAAACAACGATCCACGACCAAAAGTGGCCAGACCTACCATGACATCCGCACCAACGGATTGAACAAAATCAATAAATCGTGACATTACTCACCTCCCCTGGTCTGACCGTATAACGCTATGTCTTCGATATAAGGTCGGTTCGTAAAATGAAACGGTACAGGACCGTCCGGCAACCCATTGATAAACTGATTTACATAACCCGTTGATTCCTTTAACAACTCATCTTTTGTTCCTTGAGTAATTATTTTACCTTCCGAAATAACACAGAGATAATCAGCAATCGACAGAACTTCGTCTACATCATGCGAAACAATGACACTGGTGAGCCCCAGGCTGACATTCAGCTTATGAATCAACTCAACAAGCACCGCTTTAGTGATGGGGTCTTGACCCACAAAAGGCTCGTCATAAAAAATCATTTCCGGATCCAAAGCAATTCCTCTCGCCAGTGCCACGCGTCTAGACATGCCACCGGACAACTCAGCAGGCATTAATGATCTTGCTCCTCTCAATCCGACAGCCTGTAACTTCATCAATACTAGGGCATAAATCAACTCTTCCGGAAGTTTAGAATGCTCTCTTAATGGAAACGCAACATTGTCGAAGACATTCAAATCGGTCAATAAAGCGCCGCTTTGAAATAACATACCCATTTTGCGTCTTAACTCATAGATTTTTTTACGCGACAACGCATGAACATTCAAGCCTTCTACCCAAACCTCACCAGAGTCAGGGGTTAATTGTCCAGCAATCAATTTTAACAAGGTCGTCTTACCACTGCCACTTGGCCCCATAATCGCCGTTATCTTGCCCTTAGGGATAGAGAGGGTAATATCGTCAAATATCTTGCGATCCCCACGTGAAAAGCACAGGTTTTTTATTTCAATTAAGGTTTCGGTTGTTTGCATTTCAGTTACCCGGTTGTCATCCAAATTAATTTCCACTTCTTTTAACCACGACATCAATCTGCATTCTGCTATAAAATTTGATTATCCAATACCCTATATAGAATCCCTTGAATGAAGTAGCTCCTCTAATAACCTAAAAACTCACCGATTACTTTAAGGTTCGTCACCTGCGCCACCTCAAGGGTGTCACCGCCCACAATACAGGGCGCAGCCAACTCTTTTTTAACAAGATCGCTCTCCGCTAAGCTTTGCATAAACGCTTTCAGCAGAACCACCTGCTCTTTTGCATCCGCTGTCAAATCTGGCAGATAAGCCAGAGGTTCTCCAGAGATCCATAAGTTTTGATTCTGCCAAGACCAGCCCGGTAATTTATATTGTGTCGAAATCAAAGTCACCGGCAAGCCGACTATTTCAGTTTTCTCAAAAGGTTTTTCAGACCACACTACTACCCCGCAAGCTTGGGTTTTAAGTGCACCAACGATCCGAGTCAATTGCGATAAACTCTCAGACGTTAAATCATTCTCAACCGCGAAATAGAAGTAAAAGGGCGCTTCAACAGCCTCTATTATTGTCTCTAATTCATCCTCATCCCAAGTATTCCATTCCAGCTGAGGCACAAGCACAACCCTAAAGGCGTTGCTGTAATAATCCAACTGCCAATCAGACGGTAAATCCTCAGGGTAAAACTGACCTACCAAATCAGATCGGTGCCAACCATAGAGACCTATTTGTAAATTTTCCAAAGATTCTAGACCTATCCAATATTTAACAATAGCGTATTTTATCTTTAGTCTGCATAATTAAAAGCTAAAAAGCTTATTTAATTGAATTTAAATACCCAGGACTCCTACTCAATTCAAAGTAGAATCGTTTACATACCACTTCAAATTTTTAGACCCCCATTAATATTATTTATTTTACCTGTCAGTTTCCGTTATAATCGGAGCCCATTTTGACACACAATAATATATGGCGATTATGACAACGACATTACTCTTACCTAGCATTGTTTTATTAATTGGTTTAGTTCTCCTCGTCTGGAGCTCTGACATTTTTATTGATGGAGCCGCCAGCGTATCAATTCACTTGTCCATCTCTTCGTTAATAATAGGAGTCGTTGTCCTTGGTTTCGGAACCTCTATGCCAGAAATCATCGTGGCGACCTTAGCCTCTTTGGACAACAGCCCTGGCCTAGCCGTAGGTAATGCGGTAGGTTCAAACATTGCAAATATCGCAATGGTATTAGGGGTTGCGGCGCTTATTAGCCCAATCGTCATAAAATCGTCCATCCTAAAGCGTGAACTGCCTATTCTTTTAGCTATCTCCTTTGGGGCTTACGCATTGGTTTTAGATGGCACCCTAGGCATTCCGGACGGCATCGTATTGGTCATTGCCTTAATTCTCGCCATGGCCTGGATGATTAAAGCCAATAAAGAGATTCATCCATCCGATCCGCTAGCGACTGAAACCATTCAAGCCGTCGACACGCTACCTGAACTGAGCATGAAAAAAAGTATCAGCTTTGTGGTTGGTGGATTACTGATTTTGATGGCCAGTGCCAAAATGATGGTTTGGGGTGCCGTTGAAATCGCCACGGCCTTTGAAATTTCTGAAGCCGTCATCGGACTGACTATTATTGCCATTGGTACGAGCTTACCTGAGTTAGCGGCCGCCATCTCCGCGGCGCGTAAAAATGAAGCCGACCTCATGATTGGTAACATTATCGGCTCGAACATGTTTAACATCTTAGCCGTTTTAGCCGTTCCAGCACTACTCGCGCCATCTACTTTAGACAAAGACATGCTCATAATTGACATGCCTGTGATGCTTGGCTTTACTTTATTAATGCTACTGTTTGCACTCCCTAGAAAAGGCCGGGCGGTGATTGATAAACCAAAAGGGCTTTTACTTACCTTTGGTTTTGTGGCATATTTAGTCGTCTTATACCTGCGCAACTAAAGTAGTTGATAAATTAAATCACTGCTTAGAAGGAACGAACATGAACATCCCTGAAAAGATCGCGAATAGAGCTCAAAAAATTAAACTGCTGATTTTGGATGTTGATGGTGTCATGACCAATAATATGTTGATTTACAGTGATGACGGTCTTGAGAGTAAGACCTTTAATACACGTGATGGCCACGGCATGGTATTACTCCAAAAGAGTGGCATTGAGATTGGAATTATTACCGGCCGTAAATCTCAAGTGGTCACTAACCGCATGAAAGACCTTAAGGTCAAGCATGTTTATCAAGGCGTACCCGATAAACTACCGACCTTTTTAAAGCTCGTAGCCGATTTAGGGTTATCGTTAAATGAAATCGCTTATATTGGTGATGACATACTCGACCTACCGATTTTAATGCGCATCGGACTGGCGGTCACACCGGCAAACGGTGATGAAGAAGTAAAATCTCGTGTGGATTACATCTCATCCTATAAAGGCGGCGAAGGCTGCGTTCGAGAAGTCTGTGAAATCATTCTACGCTCGCAAAATCTCTGGCAACAACACATGGACTTCTTTTTAAGAGACCTAACCTAGCAACCACTAGGTTAAGCACAAGACTCTCGAACACATCAGGACACATCAGGAATCACTATGCGGTTATCCAGTGTACGAATCATTGTTTTCAGTTTAATCCTAGCCGTCCTCGCTTTATGGATTACCACACGACAAGACGTTCAACAACAAAACACTCAAACCACTGCCGATAGTTACAGCTGGCAATCAATAGACAGTACCTCTTGGAAAATCAACCGCAACGAACCGAACCAGCAAACCACCTTGCAGACTAAAAGCTTTCGCTATCATGAAACCTTAAAACAAAGTGACTTTACCCAACCCATAATCACTCATACTCAGCCCAATAGTGTCGTCGTCATCAAAAGCCAACAAGGCAAAAGCCTTAACGACGAGCTTATTAGATTGTCCGGCAACGTGATTATTAAACAGATGAGTACTGAGAGTGCGCCATCTGAGACACAACAAGATAACAAAACCCAAAATAGCATACTGAGTACCGAACACATCACTTATAATGCCAGTAATGGTGAGCTTCAAACGGATGCCAAGGTCCTGCTAACTCAGCCGAATAGCTCTACCACGGCAACAGGATTAAAAGCGAACCTTGAGACAGGGCAATACCAACTACTCAATGATGTTCAGGGGATTTATTACCCTAACCAACCACTTAAAGAGACGAAATCTCAATAGAGCCAACCACTCTCTCACTAAGGTCACGTGAATATGCTTCAACTCAAAATTCGATTTAAAATCATCCTATCAGCCTGCTTATCTTCCTTTTTATTAGCCAGCAGCCCTGCGACTCTCGCGCAAACACCAACACCGGATGAAGAACAACCCGTTCATATCTCCGCCAACAGCCTAGATGCACAAGAAAAGAAAGGCATTAGTATTTACAAAGGCAATGTCATCGTGACCCAGGGTAGCTTAACCTTAAAGGGTGATGAAATCATCGTGAAACACCCAAACAATCAGTTACAAACCGTGAAATCGACTGGACAACTTGCCCGCTTCAAACGCTTCAGCCAAACTGACCAGTCCTGGTTAAAAGGTAAAGCGAACATGATTGAATATAATGCGCTAAACAAAACTGTTTTATTAGTGGGCAATGCTCAAGTAGAACAACCTGGACAACACCTTATTAAAGGTCCCAAGCTATTTTACGACATGGCTAATAAGACGCTAAAAGCGCAAAGCACGGAACAAGAAAAAGGACGCATTTCTGTTACCTTTAATCCAGTGACTAAAACAAAATCCAATCCAATTTCGGAAAATAAACCTACACCTCTTCCGCCTGAACAATAAGGAGCATTGATGTCACATTTTTATGCGCGCGGTTTAGCAAAAAGCTACAAGAAGAGACAAGTCGTTACATCAGTCGATATTGATGTTTACAGCGGTCAAGTAGTTGGTTTATTAGGACCCAATGGTGCCGGAAAAACCACGACTTTTTATATGATGACAGGTCTGGTCGACAACGATAAAGGTCAACTTTTTTTAGATGACCAAGAGATTAGCCGACTACCCATCCACAAACGCGCCAAACTTGGTATCGGTTATTTGCCGCAAGAAGCCTCTGTATTTCGTAAACTTAATGTGACGGAAAACATTATGGCCATCCTAGAGATGCGTCCAGAACTCTCAAAAGATCAACGTAATGTTATTTTTGAGAATTTGGTCGATGACCTTCAAATAGGCCACATTCTAGAACAACCAGGCCAAGCACTCTCTGGCGGCGAACGACGCCGTGTTGAAATCGCCCGAGCACTCGCTATGGAACCGCGCTTCATTTTGCTAGATGAACCTTTTGCAGGTGTTGACCCCATCTCGGTTAAAGACATTCAGAGCATCATTCTCCACCTCAAAGACAAAGGTATCGGAGTCTTGATCACCGACCACAATGTCCGTGAGATTTTAGGCGTTTGTGATCAGGCCTACATACTACATGCCGGCACAATCCTAGCGGCTGGAACACCTAATGAAATTTTGGCAAACCCTGAGGTACAGCGAGTTTATCTGGGACACGATTTTAAGTAATCTAACCCCCTACAAAGCCACAAGAAAAGTTATTAAATCTGTTTTTAAGTTGTGTAAAGTCCATACATTGTTTTAATTTCAACATCTTAATTCCATAAATTATTTTCAGGAATTTCAACAACTGTAGACTGACTCTTCATTAGCATTTTTCACTAAAAATCAAGACTGCCATTTTTTTATTAGGGTGGTATACTGAAAATTCAAACGGTTTTTAATAGGTGAATTATTGAGCGAATAAGCCTTAAAATTCCTCAAAAAGCCAACCACATCGCACAACAAAACCAATAAAGGAGCGATACAATGCAAATTAACATTACTGGTCACCACATTGATATAACGGAACCTCTTCGTGCTTACGTTTTAGAAAAAATGACAAAACTTAAACGTCACTTTGACCATATGACCATTGTTCACGTCATTTTAACCGTTGAAAAACAAGTTCAAAGAGCCGAAGCGACTGTACACGTACCAGGTCCAGGTTTATTCGCTCAGAATGAAACTGTAGACATGTATGCCTCTATAGATGGACTGATAGACAAACTAGATCGCCAGATTCTTAAACATAAAGAAAAAATGAACGATCACCATCAAAAATCTGGTGGCGTTAAAAACATGGATCTTGAAGAAGAAGCATAACCACCAGTGCCCAAATAACTTAGCATCTAGTTAAGTGATTATTCGCCTTATCCGCTTTGAACTACAGTACAAGACCTAGTTTAAAATGAATAAGGTGTTTTAGTATCTGGATTTGAGTAATAGACCTACTGACACATTAAGATATATTATCTAATTAAAAAGCAAAACCCCCTACTCATTTATTTTCTAATGCTTTTCTCCTGATACAATACTCACACCCACCATAGCAACTTAATACCAAACCATTTTCAGACCCTCAAACAGCACCTAGGCTGTTTATGATTTATTTAAAGGTCTCTAAAGTAATTATTCGCTGAGCAAAGGCACAACCATGGCAAAAACTGAGACTGAGAATGGAATGGATAAGGGCACGCTCACAGGCCAGCTACTTGAAGCGGTTGAAGGGCGACATTCCAAACAAATTTTAGCATTACTTTCCTTACTCGTTGCCGAAGAAATTGCCGAACTGTTAGAATCCACGCCTCCAAAAGAACGTGGAATTATTTGGCAAAGCCTTAATTCTGAACAACAAGGCGAAATACTCACCCATACCAACGATGAAGTAAGGGCTCGTTTACTTCAAACGCTGCAACCTCATGAAATCGCCTCTATTTCAGAAGACCTTGAAACTGACGATATTGCTGACATCATGCAATCTTTGGATGCTCCGGGTCAAAAGGCTTTGCTTGACTCGCTGAATCAGAAAGATAGAACAGCGGTTGAAATGGCTTTAGCCTATCCTGAAGATACGGCGGGTGGCTTAATGAGTACCGATTTTGTCTCTGTTCGTGCCGACATTACACTAGACGTGGTGCTGCGTTATCTCAGAAAACTGGGGAAACTCCCTTCTGCCACGGCTGAACTTTTTGTTAGAGACCGTAATGATCATTATGTTGGCACACTTAAACTCACCAGTTTATTGGTGCATGATGAAGATATGCTCGTTCAAGACATCCTCGACACCAAAACCCCTGTCATGCGCGCACACTTACCGGCTAAATATGTTGCCCACTCATTTGAAAAAAACGATTTAATCTCTGCAGCCGTTGTCGATGAGAATGATAAGATATTAGGCCGCATCACCATTGATGACGTGGTCGATCTCATTCGTGAAGAAGGCGAGCACGCTCAAATGGCCAGTGCCGGTCTGGATGAAGATGATGATATATTTGCACCTGCAAGTCGCTCCGCCCGACGTCGAACTTTTTGGCTTGGAATCAACTTACTCACCGCTGTCTTTGCATCCCTTGTTATCGGCTTATTTGATGCATCCATTGAAAAACTTGTCGCACTTGCCATACTAATGCCTATTATCGCCAGTATGGGTGGGATTGCTGGCACACAAACCTCCACGATTGTTATTCGTGCCTTAGCCACCGGTAAGTTAGCCAAAAGAAACAGTCGCTCTCTGCTTATCAAAGAAACCACCGTTGGCTTATTAAACGGTTTAATCTGGGCCCTACTGACCGCCATAGGTGTTCAACTTTGGTTCCAAGACTGGGCACTTAGTGCCATTTTTGCAACAGCGATGATGATTAACCTATTTGCTGCGGCTTTTGCAGGCGCCATGATTCCATTATTACTTCAGCGTATGAAAATTGACCCCGCGCTCGCTTCTGGCTTAATGTTAACGACCGTCACGGACTCCCTGGGGTTCTTTGTCTTCTTAGGTTTAGCGACGGTCGTTTTATTGTAACTTTATTAACACCCCTAACCTCTTCACCAACGGGCTTAGAGGTGCCAATTACGATCAGTGTCGCTCAAGCCTTATTAAAAATAATTTCAATAGAGTTGAGATAGCAATATTCAGCTTGTATTAAGCCGCAACAGTCACTATTATTTAGTCATAAATAATAGTGACTGTTTAACTGGTGTCCTACTGCCGTTAACAAAGACTATATTGTCGATCATTACAACTTGAAATGCTGTCATCCTTGAAATCTGGAGATTAACATGAATATCATCAACAAAAAATTATTAGGATCAGTTGCTATTGCAACCACACTATCGCTTGCAGCCGGTTGCACGTCAACCCCAGAATCAAGAGAGAGTGATAAAAACGCTGCCACCGTGATGGGTGCTATTGGTGGGATGATTGCCGCTAATACCTTAGGTATGGATAATAATGCCGGTAAAGTCGTCGTGGGTGCATTATCAGGTTACACAGCACGCAAAGTGTTTGATGAAGTGAATACCGAAACAGCTAAAGACCCTAATACGGACGTAGAAGCCGTCACTATCGGTGGACAAGAGTATGTTCAAGTCAGCGTTAAAAATGTCAACTTTCGTTCTGGTTCAGCAGACTTAGAACCTTATGAATTAACGCGCTTAGAGCCGGTATTAAATACGCTTAGAAAGCACCCAAATACACGCGTCCACATTGAAGGCCATACCGACTCAGATGGCACACAAACCTACAACCAACAACTGTCTGAAAATCGAGCTAAAAATGTTGCTTTCCATTTAATGGACAATGGCATTACTCGTAATCGTATCCAAACCTATGGCTACGGCGAAGAGCGCCCGATTGCCAGCAATGCAACGATAGAAGGCAAACGTGAAAACCGCCGAGTGACCTTTTTAATTAGTGAAATTTAAGCCCTCAACTTAATTAGCTTTGAAGTTAATCAGGATTTAACCAGGCCTGGTCAACTTATTTTAGGACGGGACATAAGACACAAAAAAGCCACTCATAAAGTGGCTTTTTTGTGTCTGAAAGAACTCTGTAAAACGCTGAGATTAATGTTCTCTTGTCGCTACAAATTGCAGATTCGGCCAACGCTCTTCAATTAAAGAGAGATTGACACGAGTGGGTGCAATATAAACTAACAAGTTAGCCGCATCATAAGCAACGTTATCACGCACCTTAGCTGTAAACTTCTCAATTTCAGCCTGATCACCAATGACCCAACGTGCGGTATTGACGTTAACGGGCTCAAACAAACAAGTTACGTTATACTCATCCATTAGGCGCTGTGCAACGACTTCAAACTGTAGAATACCCACTGCACCTAGAATCAAATCATTGTTATTGACTGGACGGAACAACTGGGTTGCCCCCTCTTCTGACAACTGAGTCAGCCCTTTTTGCAGTGCTTTCATCTTCATTGGATCTTTCAAGCGTGCACGACGGAAAAGTTCCGGCGCAAAGTTTGGAATACCGGTAAATTTAAGATCTTCGCCCTGAGTAAAGGTATCACCAATTTTAATCGTGCCATGATTATGTAAACCTATAATATCGCCGGGATAGGCTTCTTCCGCATGTTCACGTCTATTCGCAAGAAACGTAATCGCCTTGGCAATCTTAACGTCTTTGCCAATGCGTACATGTTTGAACTTCATGCCCTTCTCATACTTACCAGACACAATGCGCATAAATGCTACACGGTCACGATGGGCAGGATCCATATTTGCTTGAATTTTAAAGATAAAACCAGTGACTTTAGGTTCATCGGCTTTAACAAAACGCGTTTCCGTTTCGCGTCCCATTGGCGGTGGCGCATAGTCCGCAAAACCATCGAGTAACTCTTGCAGACCAAAGTTATTAACCGCTGAGCCGAAGAAAACGGGGGTTAGCGTGCCTGCCAAAAACGCTTCTAAATCAAATTCATGACTGGCGCCGCGAACTAGTTCAATATCTTCGCGCAACTCTGATGCTTGGTCGCCAAGCAACTCATCTAAGAGTGGATTATTGATGCCTTCAATAAGTTCACCTTGAGCCGCACGTAGATTATTAGAGGCGCCAAATAGACGAACCGTATCGTTATAAAGATGGTAAATCCCTTTAAAACGTTTGCCCATTCCTATCGGCCATGTCATAGGTGCACAATTAATTTTTAAGACATCTTCTACTTCGTCTAACAGATCAATCGGTTCGCGCCCCTCTCTATCCAACTTATTAATAAAGGTCAAAATCGGCGTGGTACGAAGACGACAGACTTCCATTAATTTAACGGTTCTGTCCTCAACCCCTTTCGCAACATCGATTACCATTAATGCTGAATCCACCGCCGTTAGAGTACGATAGGTATCTTCAGAGAAATCCTCATGCCCCGGAGTGTCCAACAAGTTGATCATGAGATTTTTATATGGAAACTGCATCACCGAGGAGGCGATAGAGATACCACGCTCTTGCTCCATTTTCATCCAATCGGATGTGGCGCCACGATCCGTCTTACGACTTTTAACCGCACCGGCCATCTGAATCGCACCACCATATAGCAATAACTTCTCAGTGACGGTCGTTTTACCGGCATCTGGATGCGAGATAATTGCAAAGGTTCTACGTTTGCTGGTTTCTAAAAGTAGGGACATTATTTTCTTCTTATTTTGAATAATCGATGATTTGGCTAGCACCTTTCATCGGCAATCTTTTAAAACTAAAAAAGCCAGATAGAGCATTATCTGGCTTCAAAGGATAGTCGATGCAATAAAACAAACGACCAGGCCTGGTTAATTATTTTGGGATGACTTCGACATCCTCATCATGGTCTAAACGCTTACCTTTAGCGGTTGCTCTGACTTCCAGTCTGGCTTCATGCTCATGGAATAGACGTTGTAATTCAAGCTCAGCGGCTTCCGAATCTTTCTCTTCTTTAGGTGCTGTCATCAGATCCTCTTTAGAGACACCCAACAACAAGGCAACCGCACTAGCAACATAAGTTGATGAGTAGGTTCCGACCACAACACCGACAATCAATGCCGTTGCAAAACCATGAATCACTTCGCCGCCCAAAAAGAACAGTGCCAGTAACACCACTAAGGTCGTTAAGGAGGTCATAATCGTACGCGATAGCATTTGATTCACCGCAACGTTAGTGACATGCAGTGGCGAACCATCGCGCATGGTTCTGAAGTTTTCACGGACTCTGTCAAACACAACAATCGTATCGTTCAAGGAGTACCCGATAACCGCTAGAATAGCCGCCAATACCGTTAAATCAAACTGCATGCCCGTCCAAGCGAACACACCAATTGTTAATATAACATCATGAATTAGTGCCGCGACAGAGCCCACCGAGAAACGCCACTCAAAACGTAAAGCGACATAGATTAATACCCCAAAAAGCGCATATAAAACCGCTAAAGCACCATCTTCAGTTAACTCATCACCAACCTGTGGCCCGACAAATTCAACACGGCGTAAAGTGATCTCATCCTCACTGGCCGCCTTAAGGGAATCCATCACTTGATTACTCAGTTGGGCAGAATTCAACCCTTCACGTGGCGCAATACGAATCAAGACATCTTCGGCTGAACCAAAGTGTTGCGCAATGGCTAAACCAAAGCCCGCTTCTGACAAATCTGTTCTTAATTTAGGTAGGTCCACTGGCTGAGGATAAGATAGTTCAACCAGCGTCCCCCCAGTAAAATCGATCCCAAAATTAAGACCCTTAATCCATAAGCCGGTAAATGAAGCGATAATCAGTACCGCAGACAGCGCCATTGCAATATGGCGTTGTCCCATGAAATTGATATTGGTTGTATGCATTTCGTTACTCATGTCATCGTCCTAAATTGAGAGCTTTTGAACACGTTTATTACCATACATCAAGTTGATGACAGCACGTGTTCCTAAGATGGCAGTAAACATCGAGGTGATAATCCCGATCGACAAAGTAATCGCAAAGCCTTTAATCGGCCCTGTTCCAAAACTAAACAGAACAATGGCGGCCAACAAAGTCGTAATATTGGCATCAGCGATCGTCACAAAGGCTTTTTCATAACCGGCATGGATCGCAGTCTGAATTGGACTGTTACGCATCTCTTCTCGAATACGTTCGAAAATCAGCACATTAGCATCTACTGCCATACCGACCGTCAAGACAATCCCCGCAATACCAGGCAATGTAAGCGTTGCTTGTAACATTGATAAAACCGCAATAATGATGATTAGGTTCAGTGTTAAAGCAACGTTCGCCACCAGACCAAACGTTTTATAGCGCCAAGCCATCAAAATTAGAACCAAGACAAAACCAACAATCACCGACATAAAGCCTTGATTGATATTGTCTTGACCTAAGCTTGGTCCAACAGTACGTTCTTCAACGATTTCCATTGGCGCAGCTAAAGCACCAGCACGTAGCAACAAAGCTAAATCTTGTGCTTCTTGCGGTGAATCTAAGCCAGTAATCTGAAAACGATCGGCGAACTGTCCACGAATGACGGCCGCGTTAATCACATCTTTAGTAGTGATCCGTTTTTTGACCTTAACCCCATTCTCTTCTGTGGTTTCAACGCGATTTTCAATAAAAACCACAGCCATACGATTACCGACATTCTCCTTAGTCGTCGCCAGCATTTTACGGCCACCAGCACCATCTAAAGTCACATTGACCATAGACGAGCCTTGTTGTGCATCAATACCTGAAGAGGCATTAACAACATTCTCACCACCAACAATACTGTGGCGCTTTAAGAGAATCGGTTTACCATCTCGAAAGTGATAGATGATTGAACCATTCGGTGCGTAACCTGTCTTCTCAGCGCGGTAAGCATCACCCCTCTCTTCCACTAAGCGGAATTCAAGCGTTGCAGTCGCCCCTAAAATTTCTTTGGCACGTGCCGTATCTTGCACACCAGGTAATTCCACAACAATACGGCGATCGCCTTGTTGTTGAATCACCGGCTCGGCAACCCCTAGCTCATTGACACGATTACGTAAGGTAGTGATATTCTGATGTAAAGCGTACTTTTTCGTCTCTGCAATGGTTTTCGCTGACAAGCTTAATAACACCTGAGGACTAGCGGTTTCCTCTACTGTTTTAAACGTAAAGCGGTCAGAATAGGTCGTATCCAATATGACCAGGCCGGCTTGCATAGTCTCTAAATCTTTGAACTGAACCATCAAGGCTGCGTTCTCTGCCTCACCCTCTACTTCCACAGTCAGATACCGCACCTTCTCTTCTCTTAAGGTGCCTTTTATGTCATCAACATAACGTGAATAGGCTTTGGAAACAGCGGTTTCCATATCCACGTCCATTAAGAAATGCACCCCACCGCGTAAATCCAAACCCAGATACATAGGTGAGGCGCCTATGCCTCTTAAGAAATCAGGTGTTGCCGGTGCTAAGTTAAGTGCAACGACGGCCTGTCGTCCTAACAAATTCTTAAGCACCGACTTCGCTTTAAGTTGATCTTCAGTGTTTTCGAATCTAATTAGAAAACGACCTGCTTCATATACGGAGGATTTCACCGGTAGACTTGCGGCCTGCAATGCCGTCGCGACTTGGGTTTGTGTCTCTGCGGAGAATTCAACGGATTTTGCGGGTGAGACCTGTACGGCAGGATCGTCACCGAATAGGTTTGGTAGTGCATAGGTCAAACCAAGCACGGTAATGACGACCAATAACAGGTATTTCCATGCCGGATAGCTATTGGTAATGATATTTTGTTTTGATTCAAACATAGGTTCGATTCCAATCTTAAACAAGAGGGCTAGAAGAGACCTCTGCACAAGTGAATGCACGGCTAAAAATGGTTAAAATTCACCTGATTTTTGTTGGAAAACTTGTGAATAGCCAGCTATTCGCTACATTCCCCGCCTCAATCAGGCAAATTTTCCCTCATTTTCTCTCGCACCTCACTCATACAGAGGTCTCTAGAAGGTTAAATTTGTTTTACAACAATTCGTTATAAGGGCTTTGGAGCTTTTCCCAAGGGCTATTGGAGCTTAAAAATCCGCCCTTAGAAACAACAAAAGGGGCCTAAGCCCCTTTTGTCTGTATTAACGATTTTATTCGCCTTTCAAAGTACCTTTAGGCAGTAAGCGAGAGATGTTTTGACGCTCTATCTTAACGACCACTTCATCGGCAATTTCGATATCACAGAAGTTATCACCTATTTCACGAATCTTTCCAGCCAATCCGCCGTAAGTGACGACTTCATCGCCCTTCTTAAGAGCTTCAACTAGAGATTTATGCTCTTTAACTTTCTTCTGTTGTGGACGAATCAACAAAAAGTAGAACACTACAAATAATAAAACTAATGGGATAATTCCTTCCCAACCGCCGCCCATTGACGCTGTTCCTTCCGCCATTGCATCACTGATAAAAAAGCTCATAAAGTACTCCTAGAATTTATAAATAAATTGACCGCTGTATTGTGGCACAGCTAAAATAAAAAATCTCAACTAAATGACCAGGCCTGGTCACTTTTTTAAGCCTTAAATTGAATCGTTTAATTCAGGTACCGGACGACCGATTCCTGCATAAAAGTCCTCGACAAAGGCATCTAATGCCTTATTGGCGATCGCTTCACGCATTCCGCGCATGACATCTTGATAATAATGCAGATTGTGAATGGTATTCAGGCGTGCGCCTTGAATCTCTCGGCACTTATCTAGGTGATGCAGATAGGACAAGGTATAGTTTTGGCAAGTATAACAACGGCACTCTTTGTCAACCGGCTCTAAACTTATCTTATGCTTGGCATTCCGCAACTTAACTACACCCTGGCGTGAGAACAAAAAGCCATTACGTGCATTACGGGTTGGCATCACACAATCAAACATATCGATACCACGACGCACCGCCTCGACTAAATCCTCTGGCTTACCGACCCCCATTAAATAACGGGGTTTATCTTTTGGCATGTGCGGCTCGGTAAAATCCAAGGTGCTCATCATCTCATCTTTTGGCTCACCGACCGACAGTCCACCAATGGCATAGCCATCAAAACCTATGGCTTTTAAGCCTTCAATCGACTCTTTACGCAGGTCTTCATACATACCACCCTGAACAATACCAAATAGTGCCGCGGGGTTATCGCCATGCGCTAACTTTGAACGTTCCGCCCAACGCATGGAAAGCTCCATAGAGAATTTAGCTTCATCATGCGTCGCTGGATATGGCGTACACTCATCGAATATCATGACGATATCGGCACCCAGTTTACGCTGAATCTCCATAGACTCCTCCGGCCCCATAAAGATTTTTGCGCCATCAATCGGGCTACCGAAGGTCACCCCCTCTTCTTTAATTTTGCGCATCTTGCCTAAGCTAAAGACCTGAAACCCGCCAGAGTCCGTCAATATTGGGCCCTTCCAATGCATAAAGTCATGCAAATCGCCATGCAGCTCAATAATATCGGTGCCTGGTCGCAGTGCCAGATGGAAAGTATTGCCTAGAATGATTTGTGCACCGGTCGCTTCAACCTCTTCAGGTGTCATGCCTTTCACCGAACCGTAAGTACCCACTGGCATAAATGCAGGAGTTTCTACGACACCACGATCAAACTTTAAACGCCCTCTGCGAGCTCGGCCATCAGTATTATCTAATTCAAATTCCATGTTTTTTCTACTTTTTATTTAATTCGGTGTGTGAAGTTTTTGAGTGAAGTCATTCACATCTGACTTTGATTTAATTTTGTTTAGAGGCCGCTGGAAATACCAACATCGCATCACCATAACTGAAAAAACGATAGCTCTGCTCTACTGCATGCTGATAAGCGGCCATGGTACGTTCATAACCCGCTAAAGCCGAAACCAGCATAATTAGAGTGGATTCAGGTAGATGAAAGTTAGTGAAGAGAACATCCACCTCTTTAAAGAGATAACCAGGGGTAATGAAAATATCCGTTTCACCTTGATAAGGTGCGATTTGGCCAGTTGGACTGAATTTGGCGGCGCTCTCCAAACAACGAACAGAGGTAGTACCAATGGCAATTACTCGACCGCCCTTCAGGCGTGTCTGCCGTACTTGCTCAACCAGCAGTTCATCAACTTCTAAATACTCCGAATGCATTACATGCTCACTGATATTATCCACTTGCACGGGTTTAAAAGTACCTGCGCCGACATGCAAGGTCACAAATCCAATCTCTGCACCCTTGGCTTGAATACCATCTAATAACTCTTCGTCAAAATGCAGCCCAGCGGTCGGTGCTGCTACCGCCCCTGGCTTTTGAGAATAGACAGTTTGATACCGTTCTTTATCTTCTTGCAGATCTTCAGAACGTTCAATATAAGGAGGCAAAGGCATATGGCCATAGCTTTCAATCAACTCCAAAGCACTTTTGTCAGAGAGCACCTTAAGCACAAACAGAGCGCCTTGTCGCCCCAGCACCTCAACATCAAAAGAACCTTCGATGCGCAATAACGCGCCTGCTTTAGGAGAGCGGCTCGATTTAAGATGGCTTAATAAAGTTTTATCATCCACAACGCGCTCAATCAGCAATTCAATTTTGCCACCCGTGCTTTTCTCACCAAACAGGCGCGCGGGAATCACCTTAGTATTATTAAACACTAATAGGTCATTTGGCTGAACATAAGAGAGTAAATCAGGAAACTGTGCATCGACAATACTACTGTCAGGTAACATCACTAATAAGCGACTACCACGCCTTTCGGCAGCAGGTTGTTGAGCAATCAGGTTTTCAGGTAGGTCAAAAAAGAAATCTTGTCGTTTCACAGGGCTTGTCAGATTGTACAAAGCCAATCCTTATCCATTTCAATAAAGGGCGGCTATTTTCGCTGATTGTGTCTTTATTTTCAAGCTGTTATTAACAACCCGAACATAAATTACTTGTAATTTAAATAGGGAATAGCTCATAAATGAACTTTGATTGAGGGAAAAGCTATGCGGCTAATAGGGTCGTTAGCTCTGCTGGCGAAACAGGACGACTAAACAGATAGCCTTGGCCAATATCACAACCTAGATCAAATAGCACTTGACGCTGCTGCTCCGTCTCAATTCCTTCCGCGACGACGATAAGATCCAAATCATGCGCCAAATTAACAATGGCTTTCGCAATCGCAAATTGACGCTTATCTTCAATAATATTAATCACAAAAGCCCGATCCACTTTCAAGGTATCCAACGGGAAAACCGTCAGATAATGCAACGACGCAAATCCAGTTCCGAAATCATCGAGCGCAATCGTAAATCCTTGCGACTTCAACTGCTGTATTTTGCCTAAACTATGCTCAACATTGTCTAATAAAACGCTTTCAGTTAACTCAATCTGCACTGACTCGGGGCGAATACCCAAGCGTTCAAACTGTTGAATCGCATGTTCACAAAAATTCTCATCGGCAAATTGACGGGCGGAAACATTCAAAGAGTATTTTATATCCACGCCACGACCCTGCCATTCCACAATATGCTTGCCTGCTTGTGTGATCATGGATTCACTTAACTCCCAAATCAAACCCGTCTCTTCTGCGACGGGAATAAAGGCGGCCGGAGAAGGTCCGACAGAACCATCCTCCAGAATCCAACGCGCCAAAACTTCAACTCCAATGGTTTTGCCCGTTTTAAGATCCACCAAAGGCTGATAATAGGGTTGAATCAAGCCTCGATTCAGCGCCCCTCTAAGTCGATTTTGTAAATCAACCATCTCTATCGCATGTTCGGCCATCTCTTCAGTGAAAAACGCCATCTTCAAACCTTGGCTTTTTGCCTTAAACATGGCCGCATCAGCATGTTGAATCAATACTTCTGGTGTCACCCCGTCACGCGGATAAACCGCAACGCCAGCAGTCGCACCAATACTCAATCTATGCCCATTAATTCGAAAAGGCTCCTCTAACAACTGATTCATTTTAGCCACACACTCTTGAATCGACCACGTGTTCACCGAAAGCTTATTAACTAGGACGAATTCATCTCCCCCAAAACGGGCAATAGTCGCTTTCTGGGTTACTAAGCAGCTTTTTTAAAAACGCCTAGCCACTTCTTTAAGTAAAGCATCACCAACAGAATGACCATGTGCATCATTCACATATTTGAAACGATTCAAATCAATAAAAAACACTGAAAATTGCTCACCCCGATCTGAATTTTCGTTATTTTCGATCAAATTCGACATGAAATCATTAATAAAATGACGATTCGGTAGATCAGTTAATGGATCATAATATTCTAGACGTTCAACTTTCTCAGAGACTAACTTATGCTCTGTAATATCGATATTAATTGACCTTACGCCAATAACATCTCCCTTTGAGTTGTGCACGGGACCACACAAGTGTTCCAACCAACGAATTTCATTTTGTTTCGTTTTAATGCGAAATTCAATTCTCTCTGAACAGCCATCACAATTCACATTATGAATATGAGAAACCCAAGCATCCTTATCTTGTTCAAAAATAATCGCATCCATAAAATTAGGCGTTTGATAAAAGTCTTCTGGTGAATAACCAGTAACCCTCTGCACGGCAGGCGAAACATACTCATACTCACCCTCAACGGTTCTCACATAGGTAAACTCTAAAGAGAAATCTACAACCGATTTAAAAAGAATACTTTCACGCTTTTGTATCGCATTAAGTTGAGTAATCCGCCCCCATAAACCAGCCAGAAAGAGCACTACAAGCAATGGTACGACCCAATAATTCAGCTGAAAATCAGTCTGCACCAGGTGTAGCTCCACAAATGCAAAAGGCACAATCAAGATAAAAGCCCAAAATAGCGCCTTTAAGTAGTGCGCTTTAGCAGGCACGGGTTGTATTACAATTTCCATTCAACACTCATTTTCTTACCATGACTCGTATAATTATGAATTTAACTAAACTCTGAGTATCAACTAAACTCATCAGAAGGTCAAAGTCACATTTTCTATTTACCCATAAACAACACCGTTAGGTAATTATCACCACGGCAGGTATAGCTATCACTATCAAACAAAAGGTTCTACCGCCATCACAACGAAGACACTTTTAAATCGACGGAAGTGGTTGACAGAGTCCATTCAACCTCCTATAATTCGCGCCACTATCTTATAGTGCCAGTGTGATGGAATTGGTAGACATGACGGATTCAAAATCCGTTGCTCGTAAGGGCGTGGCGGTTCGAGTCCGCCCACTGGTACCACTTTAAGCAATAGTTGAAATATCTTTATATTGTACGACTGTAGCTCAGTTGGTTAGAGCACTACCTTGACATGGTAGGGGTCGGTGGTTCGAATCCACTCAGTCGTACCAATTTATCTCTTGAAAATCAGCTCCAAACCTTATAACTCTACTCTGCATACACTAGACTCCAGCTGAACATACATTGCACCTTCTAGCACCAAGACCTCTCTATACTTCTCTCGCTCTCTGAACGATAGCTCTAAGCCAAACCTTTCATAACTACTATTTTTTATCCTCTTTCGCACAAATTCTCCCTTAGAGCTACTTACAAACAATGCATAACTTTAATCATTTATCACTCGAATTGATTATTAATCAGTATAATACCGCACTTTAAAACACGCACTTAATGGCCGTAAAAAGGATCCAACTCTATGCTAACGCCAGAACAACTAGAAATGGCCGAACTTATTATTGAAGCTGTTAACCTTGAAGATATCAAAGCAGATGAAATCGACCCAGAAGATGCCCTATTTACCAATGGGTTAGGACTAGATTCAATTGATGCTCTAGAAATATCATTAGAATTGAGTAAGAAATACGGCGTTAAGATTAAGTCGAGTGATGTCAATATCAATGAAATTTTTGGTTCCATCGCGTCCTTAACGGCATTCGTTCAAGCAAATAAACAAAGCTAAGTTTTCAAAGATGCTTTCATTTTTACTTAACAGCCAAAGCCCCGCAGAACTCCAGCGGCTTTGGCAATCTACCCCTTTCATCTACCGCAAAGCTCCAAATCAAAACTTAACCCGCTGGGAAGTTCTTCTGGCTGCAGAACAACTTAGTCAAACAGGCTTCAGCACGCATTCAAATGTTAAATATTCTGCCCTCTTATTATTTGAGCAAAGAGAGCATTTTTTGATTGGCTTATTGGCCACTGCGATGCGACAAGGACAAGCTGTTTTACCGCCTAATTTAGCTGAGAAAACCTTAGAAAAATTAAAGAGCGATATGCCTAATTTGTCGGTTTTAGGGGATGACCTACCCAAAGGGCTACACAACCAGCCACAAATATCCTCTAAACAAATTGACGATATCATTCAGTTTGTTAAAAACAGCGGCCAGCCTTTCGATCAACAAAAGTTTGCCGAAACTTTTGAAACCATTCAAGATAGTGAAATCTGGCTTTATACCTCTGGCACTACGGGCAAGCCTAAGAAGATTATTAAAACTTGGCAGAACATGATTTGTTCAGCGGCGTTAGCCATTGATAGATTCCAGCTAATGCAACCTTGTTATATAGTCGCAACGGTACCAAATCAGCATATGTTTGGTTTAGAAACGGCTCTATTTTGGCCTTTTTTTTCCAAAGCCACCCTCTGGTATGAACGATCCATTTTCGCCGAAGATATCATCTCGGCACTTTCAAATAATCCAACTCAGCCAGCGCTTTTAGTATCAACGCCTTTACATCTGAAAAAGTTACTGGCATTTGAACTTAAGTGGCCAAAACACTTGAGCCGACTTTTATCAGCAACCGCACCCTTGTCCCAAACTTTGGCTGAACAACTTGAAAGTGAATTTAAGGCGACATTACTTGAAGTCTATGGCAGTACCGAAACGGCCTCGATTGCTTCTCGACAGACGACTGCTACAGAAGTTTGGCAAACCTACAAAGGGGTCTCCTTTGAATACCTATCAAATAAACGCTACGCGGTAAAAACGCCTAGTTTAAAAAGCTCTCAGATTTTAAATGATCAAATAGAACAGTTGGATGAACAGCACTTTAAGCTTGGAAAACGCGATAGTGACTTAATCAAAGTGGCTGGGAAAAGAGCCTCCCTAACAGAACTGAATCACCATTTACAGTCAATTTCCGGCATTACGGAAGGTATTTTTATTCAACACCCTGCCGCAGAACGTCTCACACTATTCGTGGCATCATCGCTCACTCCATCCGACATTTTGTGTGAACTTAGAAATTTAATTGATCCCGCATTTTTGCCACGCCCAATTATCTATCTAAAAGTACTTCCTAGAAATGGGGTCGGTAAAATATTGTATACTGAATTACTTGGTAAAGCTCCCTAGCTGAGGCAAACCTTAAGAGCCTATGGAACGCATGCAACCGATTGATTCTTTTAAAATACCTGTTCAACATCCCTGTTTACCAGGGCACTTCCCTAGTCGACCGATTGTACCTGGAGTAGTATTACTGGAACAAGTAGAAACAATTCTAAAAAAACACATCACTGATTGGGACATAGTTGAGCTCAGTCAGGTAAAGTTTCTGCAGCCCGTGTTGCCAGATGAGTTGATTGAACTTTTAGTGGATTCAAGTAAGCTAGAAAGTCACCAAAGCACCCTATTTCAGTTAATCAATGTAGAAACTCAGAGCCAAGTGGCAACGGGAAAATTAAAACTAACAGAAGTAAATAAAGGCTAAGCAGATGGCTGAAAACTGGCAACAAGAAAAAGAGATGTCGAATGCCTTTTGGTTAAAGTTAATCATTAAAATCGCATTAAAATTACCGCGTTGGTCTGTTCGATTGCTCCTCCATCCCATTGTGCTGTTCTTTGTACTCATTGCGCCTAAAAAAAGACACGCCTCATATCACTACCTGTCAAAAGCATTGCCTTATCCACCCAAGATTTGGCATGTGTATAAACACTTCTATTGGTTCTCTGCGGTGTTATTGGATCGAGTCTATTTTCTTACCAATCAACATAGCTACTTTGATATCTCTTTTACACACCGCCAGGAAGTCATTGACTCGTTTAATGAACATCCCGGCCAGTTCTTTTTGAGCGGTCATTATGGCAGCGTTGAAGCTTTAAAAACCCAAGCCATGAACAAACATTATGAAATAAAACCCGTCATCAAACTCGATCACAACCAGACCATTGTGAGCCTTTTGAAAGAACTGAATCCTGAGTTTTATGAAGGGGTTATTCCCTATAAAGGAATAGAAACTACTTTTGAAATTTATGAAAACTTAAAGAAAGGGATCTCTATTGCCTTGCTTGCAGACCGACCGATTGGTGAGAGTAAGACACTGCTTGTGAACTTCCTAGGTGAGAAAATCCCACTGCCCGAAGGGATTTTTGAGATGATTTTGCGCTTTCCATATCCCACCAATTTTTTCTTTTCTCAGTATCAAGGTGGCAATCGCTATAGTGTTGAATATTTTCAACTTAAGATAAGTAAAGAGGATACGCCACAACTCCTTGCCCAAAAATTCGCCGACATCCTTGCTCTACAATGCCAAAAATCCCCTTATAACTGGTTTAACTTTTATACTTACTGGGTCACTTCTTCTCATGAGACTTAAGCAAACAGCTCTTAAAACCATCCTGTTGGTAAGCTTATACTTGCCGTTCACAGCATTTTCTCAAGAGATAAAACTATCTGAACTGTTTAATGCCTTGAGCCAAGTTAAGACGGATCATAAAAGCTTCATAGAGGAACAGTTCGACCCCTTACTAGAAATTTCACAGACTAAATTTGGCGTGATGTATTATCAATCCCCGAATTTGCTAGAACAGCATTATGAAAAGCCGATTGCAGGTAGCATTACTTTTAGCCCTACATTGATTAAGATCAACTTCCCAAATCGAAAACTAGAACTTGCCGTAGAAAGCTTTCCTGAAATTGCTCTGTTTTCACAAACCTTTCTAAACCTGCTCAATGGTAACTTAGCACTTTTGCAAAAAAGCTTTGATTTAGCCTTTAAGACATCAGAAAACCAAGGTTGGCAACTTAAGTTAACGCCAACCAATCAGCTCAAAAACCATGTCCAAACAATACAAATTCGAGGTTCACAGACTGAAATACACTCAATTCTACTCACTAAAATCTCGGGGGATTGGCGTAAAATAACATTGCAGGACATTCCTCTGAAGAAGGCTGTCGTAAAATGAAAATGACAAACCGTCAAATCAATTTTCCATCTTTAGTCTGGATTTTTATCTTCATTATTGCATGGGCAAGCCTGGTCGCTTATTTCAATAAATCCCCCTTTCAAAATGACATCACCCAATTTTTCCCAAACCAGCAAAGCATTGAAGCCCAATACTTAAAAAATCGCCTGACACCCAGTCAAAAAACCAGCTGGTTAATGCTTGCTGTTAAAACAAATCATCCTCAACAAGAACTTTATGAAGTCAGCCAAGCCGTGCAAGCGCAGCTATTAAAACTGAAGGGCATCAAGCAGGTATTAAATGGTTCAGAGCCTTATCAAAGCCCTTTACAACAATCGCCCATCCCTAAGCTTTATCGCTACCGTTATCTAATGACCTCTTTTGAACCTGCACAGTTGAGTTCGCAAATTCAGCAAAGATGGCAAGAGTATCAATTGGGCTTCGTATTGGACAAGCACTGGTTGCTAGATGACCCCTCATTTCAATGGGCTCTTTATCAAAACAAACTAAAGCCTAGCCAGCAATTAGCCAAAGAAAATGGCGTTTGGATCAACTCCCAACATGCCAAAGCATTACTATTGATCGAAACCGAAAAACGGCCTGCAGTACTTGCCAATATTTATAAACAATTAGAACTTACCTTAGGTAAGAATAATTTTGAGTTATCTGGCGCCGACTGGATAGCTCTACAAGCAGAACAGCAGATTAAAAAAGGAGTTAACTGGATTACCAGCTTGGCGATTGGCATCGTGTTTTTAGCACTTTTAATCGCATTTCGTTCTCCAAAACTCATTTTTTTCAGTAGTTTACCGCTTCTAGGAGCATTTTCTGTTGGCATACTCAGCACAATTAGCCTATTTGGCAGTATGCAATTAATCACCCTGGCGCTCGGAGCGATTCTGTTAGGGGTGGCAGTTGATTACCCAATCCATACGATATCAGCGTACCAATCTAAAAAAATCTCAGTCGTCCAAAAAATATGGCCTACTATTCGCCTTGGCGCCCTGACCAGTGCATTTGGGTTTTTAATGCTGTGGTGGATAGATATTGAAGGTTTACAACAGATGGCCATCTTTGCATCGAGTGGGTTACTCTCAGCGCTATTGATGACTAAAGCCCTCAAACCCTACCTTGCGTCTCACTACAAAATAAGTGAGATTGTATCCAGCGAAAAGCCTATCAATAAAGTGACCGGTCAAACTCAGAGTCTTTATTTTGTTCGTTACCTTCTACCAGGCCTGGTCATTATCGCGGCTGTTCTGTTTTTAAAACCCATTCAATGGCAGGATGATATTGCCAGCTTAAGTCCGATTTCAAAGGACTTAATTCAAACCGACAGACAACTACGATCGTTATTTCAATATCAGGAGGTGGGTAAACAACTGCTCTTACCTGCGAAGAATATTGAAGACCTTTTACAACATGAAGAAGCTTTGATGGCTGAATTGGAAAACCTGAAAACCTCGGGATCGATTCAACAATTTCAATTGCTTGCGCAAATATTGCCTAGCCAACTTTTACAAGCCAAACGCCAGCAAAACCTACCCGATCCGACAACTGTTGTAACCTCCTTAAGCCATGCAGTAGAGGCCACGCGCTTTAAAAGCACACATTTCCAACCTTTTGTGAATAGCTTGGAACTCAGTCGACAGTTGCCTTTAATGACTTATGAGAAGTTCATACAGGGTAATGAAACTTCAGCACAATTAGCTAGCCAACGGGTGCTGTCACTGTCAGATCAATTTATTGGGGTCATTTCGCTTTCAGGTGTGACTTCAGATCAAGTCATTGAGGAGTTCGTCCAACAACATACGGACTTAGGACTTATCTATTTCAATCAACGTAAATTGGTAGCCGAGCAAATCACAGAAATTCGATCCGGACTGTTTCAAATATTAGGCTTTATTCTAATAATGCTAGGGATTAGTCTCTGGTTGAAATACCGAAACGTTAGACAAGTGTTTACTGTTTTAAGCCCTATCGTCATGGCGATTGGCTTAACCTTAGCCACGTTTTCACTGTTACATATATCATTAAGCATTTTCCACTTAATGAGCCTAATGCTCGTCGCAGCAATCGGCATTGATTACAGTCTTTTATTTTTTGAAGGTGCGCAACAGACCGAGCATTCCAATGAATGGAGCCGCTCTATTCGAGTCGCATTTCTGACCACTTTAGGATCATTTGGCATATTGAGTATGAGCCAACTCGTACTACTCAATGCGATTGGTTTAACGGTGTTAATAGGTGTGTTATGGGTCTATGGCTTAGCGTTTCTTATCTCTAAAAAACCTAAGCCTATAGTAAAGCAGTGTTAATAAAAGGTTATTCAGTGATGGAAATTTTATAGATGGTATCAACCATTTTTTTAGGATTGGTCACAAAAATATTCTCTTGGTTCCAAACATAACCACTGAGAACCGATACCACTGATTGTGAAACTTTTTCAGCCTTGTCGTCACTGAATAGAATAGACTGAAAACGTCCGTCATACCAAGCGTTAACATACTCACGAAAAACATTAATACCCACCATCATATAATCAGCATAATCGGCTTGCCAATCGACAGATTGACCGCCTAGCTCCGCAATTGTAAGTTCTGCCGCTTTCGCTCCGGATTCTAACGCCAATGTTACGCCAGAACTGAATACCGGATCCAAAAATTCTGATGCATTACCCACTAACACGAAGTTCTTATCAAAAAGCTTGCTGACCGCTGATGAATAACCATTGATGCAACCGACATCTTGCATTTTAGTTGCCTGTGCATAGCGTTTTGAAGCCGAAAGGTTGGTTTGAATGATATGATCAAAAAATTCAGCTTCCGTCAGATTAAAACTTTTAAAGTATTGTTCATCACAGACAATACCGACAGAAGTTACGCCATCATTAAAAGGAATATTCCACAACCAGGCCTGATTGTTGTCATGAATATCTACAAAAATATAGCCATCTTTACCGTCAACCAAAGGGCGAACGTCTCCAGTCATTCGGCAGAATATTGCTTTACGCATCGATTGTTCAGAAGGTTTCTCTAACCCTAATAACCTCGGTAAAACGCGACCATAACCAGAGGCATCTATGATTTTTTTGGATTGATATCGTTCAATCTCTCCAGATTTGGTCTTTACTGTAATAATGCAAGCTTCGGCATCAAACTCGATAACTTCAGATTCAAACTCTACATCGACCCCTTTTCTTTGGGCATCCAGAAGGAGTTCATTATCAAAAGTCTCGCGCTTTACTTGGAATGAACTATTAAATGATTCGCCTAAGTTATTCTCAAAATTAACAATCTCTAACTCATTGTCAGTTTGAAATGCAACTCCAGGTTTGTATTGAAAATCTGCCTGCAGGATGCACTCCAACATATTAGCTTCATCCAACAGAAAGTTACATCTTGGTAGCAATGACTCGCCTATCACGAAACGCGGAAAGAGCATTTTTTCAACAAGCTTGACCTTAAAACCAGATTGTACAAGCTTGGCAGCAGCAATAGCACCTGCTGGCCCACCGCCTATAATAAAAACGTCATAATTTTGATTTAAATTCATCTATTTCTCTAGTCTGGAATAATTTTTGGATTTTTTGTCAACGATCTGACCAGGCCTGGTAGGTTCATGCCTTTTTTAAATAATTTTTTGGCAACCATGAAGGTTATTTGCGTAATATCAAATCCAGCTCTAAAGTGACTAGCGCGCCGATTCTCAGCATAAATAGTATCTATCGGAATAAAAGCAAAGCCATAATTTAAATGGGCTGAATCCACGAGCACTTCACTCTCAAAAACAAATCCTGATTTATTCTCATAAGGAAAGTTTAACTCGCTTAATAGAGTTTCGGGATACAAACGAAAGCCAGATTGGCTATCCGCGATAGGTTGACCCGCAGCCCAACTCACCCAAAAGTCGGCAATACCATTCGCGACACGTCTCGAACGAGGTGCATTTTGACGATCTTTTAATCTGGATGCAATACACAAATCCTTGGGATTCTTTTCATAATGAGCCAGTAATTTTGGAATCTCAAAAGGATTATGCTGCGCATCGCCATCTAAGGTCACAATAGCCTCGACCCCAAACACTAAAGCTTTTGCAAACCCTGCTTGCAAAGCCTTAGATTTACCACCGTTAACAGGTAGGTCCACTAAAATAGCATCCGTTTGTTTTACCAATTCAGCCGTATCATCTTGCGAGGCATCATTGACGACAATCACCAACGATGTCAACTGTAAAGCCTCATTCACGACTTGTGTAATCGTTAGTGTTTCATTAAAGGCTGGTATCACTACTGCAAAATTATTCATTAATTTACCTTTACATTCATTCAAACTACCCCATTTATCTTATTTTCTTGAGCACTCTTTTATTGTTTAAAAGTTCACTTACAAATTTGCCTGTACAGTACCAATTTAAGAAAAACGCTTCTAATAAAACTTTATAAACTTGCGTTAAATTTAGAGTCCACTCTTTTTCGGCGGGTAAACAGACCGTTGAAAAACCCATGTTTTTTGCCTTGATCGAACAACGTAGTAAATGATAACGATTAGAAATCAGTGTTACGTTTAAAGGTAATTTTTCCTGTTGCAGGTATTCTCGGGTGTGTTTTAGGTTCTCTAACGTATTCTTTGACTTATCTTCGAGAATCAATGATGTTGTATCGCTATATAGAGTGAGACCTTTGCACGAGAAGGACCTAAACTCAAATAATTCCCATGACAGATCTAATCATGACATTTAGAATAGATCCCATTAAAATCAATCAATGGAACTGAAAAAATGGCTTGGAAAAATCTAACTCAAACTTCTCTTGCGGATGCGTTTATTCACGAACATGATGCCATTACTGAATTAGATGAACTTAACCAACTGATTGATTGGAAGTCCATTGAGCGCCAACTTATTACCATTAACAACAGCCCAATAGGTGAAAGAGCTTGGCCACCTTTAATGATGTTTAAAATCCTGTTGTTACCAAGCTTCTACAACCTGAGTGATCCGGCGTGCGAAAAACAACTCGCGCGCGACCTATTGTTCCGTCGGTTTTCTGAACTTAGCCTGACCGATTCCGTTCCAGACCACAGTACTATTTG
>Ga0307486_1000222_pt1 | contig 56820 bp, 54 predicted proteins | sample CBIW02metaG_FD_203663 | JGI IMG/M metagenome (GOLD analysis project Ga0307486, IMG submission 203663) | Sea-ice brine microbial communities from Beaufort Sea near Barrow, Alaska, United States - CBIW 0.2 | ecosystem: Environmental > Aquatic > Marine > Coastal | place: USA: Alaska | collected... | reverse complement strand
GGGCGCCCCGCCAGCGGAAATCCATGAAGTTGTTCAGGTCCAGCCCCATCAGAAAGGCGAAACCAAAGAAACCGACCAGACCCATGGCAAAGGCTATCGGCACCCTCAGAACCAAGATCATGAAAACGGGGTAGTGCGACCTGACCATTATGTTTCGCAGGTGCTCTCATTTAGTGACGTTGATGAGCTTGCCACCTTCTTCGACGGGACCCTGCACCGCCGCTCCCTGTGATCAAGGCGGCGGTGAAAATAAACAACCGCCGCGCTTACTGCATCTGTGTCAGCCCGGATACCGGGCTGACACAGATGCACTCCATCACATCCCCAGATATGCCTCACGCACTTTCTCGTTACTCAGCAGCTCACGACCAGAGCCTTCTATGACCACTCGGCCAGTCTCCAGCACGTAACCACGATCGGCAAGCGCAAGTGCCTGGGAGGCATTTTGCTCCACCAGAAAGATGGTCATGCCTTCGTTTTTAAGCTCTTTGACGATGTTGAAGATCTCTTCGATGATCAGCGGTGCAAGCCCCATGCTGGGCTCGTCCAGCAGCAACAGCCTGGGCTTGGCCATCAGCGCACGGCCCATGGCCAGCATCTGCTGCTGGCCGCCGGACAGTTCGCCCGCCAGGTTGCGGCGCTTCTGGCGCAGTATGGGAAACTTCTCGTACATGCGCTCAATGTCGTCTTCCACTTCCGGGCTGCGTCCACGGGTGTAGGCGCCCAGCAGCAGATTGTCCTCAACGCTCAGATCTTTGAACACCTGCCGGCCTTCGGGTACCTGAACAATGCCACTGGCAACCCGCCTATCCGTACTGACTTTCAGCAGGTCTTTACCCTCGAAGGTAATGCTGCCGCTGTCTGTCGGCTGCAGGCCAGAGATCGTCATCAGCAGTGTCGACTTGCCCGCACCGTTGGCGCCGACCAAGGAAACGATTTCACCACTGTTGATGCGGATATCAACGCCGTGGAGCGCTTCGATCTGGCCATACGAGGTCTTCAGGCCCTTGATCGTCAGCATTTCCTCAGTAGCGTGCTGTGCAGTCCTGCGCGGTGCGTGACGCAGCCCCAGGCCACCCAGACGCTCCGGCGTGTAACTCACGATGCGATGGCGCAGCTCACGGAATTCATCCCGCACCCGCTCGCCAAACAGCGGATCGTTAGCCTGGTCACGGGATTCAATAATCAGGTGCCAGTCGTCTTCACTCAGAAGTTTGCGTGCCCGGGGTATGACAACGCCTTCCTCTTTTTTGATGTGCTTGCGCAAAGCTTCAGTAAACCGTGCCAGTGCGTGACTGAAGTCTTCCCGGCCATCGGGCCAGCGTTCCATACATACCATCAGCAGATGGCGCAGCTCGTTGATCTTCTGGTCGCCAATCACGTAACCGTGCGCGAGCTTGTCCAGCAACGGCTTGGTTTCCGGGGACTTTTCCCCCAGCACACGGTACAGCACGATTTCCTCGGGAGAGCTGTGCACACGCCGCGCAAAGTGCTGGACGTAATCGAAAATATTGTTGAACAGCGTTTCATCGGGCTGCTGCTCATTAATGTTCATGTCGTGCTGGAGCTGATCCAGCAAGTCCAGTATGCGCCACAGGGACTGGTGTTCCTGAACGATCGTGTTGATGGCTTGCAGGCTGTAGCTGTCTTCAGACGCAACGTTGGTCGGTGTTTGTGTCATTATGGTTATCCCTCGCTCCGTTTAACCGCCCAGATAGGCTGCGATCACGTCAGGGTTTGCACGAATCTGTTCCGGCGTGCCTTCCGCCAGTACGCGCCCGTAGTTAAGCACCAGCAAACGGTCGGAAATACCCATCACCAGCTTCATGTCATGCTCTACCAGCATCACGGTAATGCCCTGTTCTGCAATCTTACGGATCAAATCCTCCAGCGCGGCCGTCTCCACTGCGTTCAGACCAGCGGCCGGCTCATCCAGCAAAACGACGTTCGGCTCTGCGGCCAGCGCTCGGGCAATCTCCAATCGTTTCAACGCGCCGTAAGACATGGCTGAAGCTTCGGTATTGACGTATTCGCCACAACCGACAAACTCCATTAACTCAGCGGATTTCTCACGCGCGGCTTTTTCACCCCGGGTGAGCGCAGGCAAACGGAACAGTGTGGTGAGCAGATTGCTTTTCAGGGTCAAGTGCCGGCCCAGCATCACGTTTTCAATGGCCGTCATGTTCATACAGATCTGCATCTGTTGGAACGTGCGGCACATGCCCCGTTCTGCCAACTGGTTGGGCTCAAGCTTCGCGATGCTTTCGCCGTTCAGCTTCACTTCGCCACTGGTGGGCGTGTACAGGCCCGTGATCAGATTGAACAGGGTGGTTTTGCCGGCGCCGTTGGGGCCGATAACCGAATACACCTGACCGGCATCAACCGAGAAGCTCACGCCTTCAACGGCGTGTACGCCACCAAAAGCCTTTGACAGATTATTGACTTCTACCAGAGCGGTCATGCGTCACCTCCGGCAGACTTGGAGCGTCGTTTTTTTACGAAATTAGCAGCGGTTGGCAGTAAACCTTTGGGCATGAAGATCATGGTCAGCATCAGGATCAGGCCAAACAACACCATTTCCATCTCCTGAAAATCCGCCAGTAATTGCGGCAGCAGCTCCAGTACCACAGCGCCAATGATTACCCCGATAGTCGAACCCATACCACCCAGAACCACCATGGTGATCAACAAAATAGAAAAGTCGAAGCTGGCCACAGAAGGCGTAATAAAGCCCTGAAAGTGTCCATAAAGCCCCCCCATCACACTGGCGTATACCGCGGAGATCACGAACACCAAGCTTTTGTACTTTGCGGTGTTCACACCCACCACACTGGCCGCGACTTCCGAGCCATGCACCGAGCGCAAAGCGCGTCCGATAGGCGAATCAATCAGGTTCTGAGCCAACCACACAGCAACCAGAAGCACCACGACCGCAAACAGGTACCAGGCCAGGTCGCCGCCGATATCCATACCGAACAGCGAATACTGGCTAAAGGGGCTGAGTTCCCAACCAAACACATCAAACGGGGGGACCGGCATGCCGTCGGGGCCGCCTGTTGTTTCCCGTTCGTTGTTCAGAATAATGGCAATAATGAAACCCACGGCCAGAGTGGCCATGGAAAGGTAATGGCCTTTCAGGCGCAGAATCGGGCGACCAACAACCCACGCAATTATGGCCACGACAACAGCCCCGACCACCAGGGCAGGAATGGCAGACCAGCCGTAGGTGCTGGTCATGATGGCGCTGAAATAGGCACCTAGCCCAAAAAAGCCCGCATGGCCCAGACTGATCTGGCCAGCAAAGCCCACCAGCAGGTTGAGGCCAACCACGGCGCCGGCGATCAACGCTATTTGAGTAGCTAGGCCATAATGAAACGGATTAGAGAGAAACAGTGGCAGAGCAAACGCCACAACGGCCAGGAACACCAAGCCTCTGAGTCGGAATCGCGAAAATCGAGCCATCATCACACCCGCTCCACAACTTTGGCGCCAAACAGGCCCCGTGGCATGAAGAACAGCACCACAAGAATCATCGAGAAGGCCACCGCATCCTTGTAGTCAGACGACAGGTAACCAGCAGCCATGGCTTCAACCACACCAAGGGCCAGACCGCCGACGACGGCACCCATACCGCTGCCCAGGCCACCAATGGCCGCTGCCACAAAGCCTTTCAGCCCGAGGATAATGCCAATGTCATAAGAGGTGAAGGTAATCGGTGCCACCACAATACCGGCTATCGAGCCCAGCAATGCAGACACCATGAACGCCAGCATCAACACGACCTGGGTACGAATACCCACCAGGCGAGCGGCATCTTTGTTCATCGAGGTAGCAAGAATCGCCTTGCCGGTCAGCGTGCGGGTAAAGAAGTACACCAACGCTGCAACAAGAACCGCGCCAACACCCAGCACCCACAGGCTCTGGCTGTTCAGCACGGCTCCAAAAATTTCAATAGGTTCATCGCTGCTAAAGTTAGGCATAACGTGGTATTCCTTGCCCCAAACCAGCTGGGCCAGGCCACGAATAAAGATAGATGCACCGATAGTAATGATAATCAGCGTAACGACATCCGCGTTTTTAGCGGGTGCAATAGCCAGGCGTTGAAGAGCAATGCCCAGCAAACCTGCCAGAACCACAGCAAGTACCACAGCGAGCAGCATGGGCACACCCATGGCGGTCAAAGATACGGTCGCCATACCGCCAATCATCAGGAACTCACCCTGGGCAAAGTTGATCACATGGCTGGCGTTATAAATCAGGGTGAAGCCCAGAGCGATCAGGGCATACGTGGCACCAATAGTGATACCGGTAAACAGGTACTGCAGGAATTCAGAGAACATAATCAGGTCCGCTTGCGCAGCGGCTGGCAGCCACCCCGAAGGGAGGCTGCCAGCCTGTGGTACGGATGAGAATAGGCTTAGTTAATCAACTTCCAGCCGCCATCCTTAACCTCGAGGATACGGAAGGAATCGGCGTTCAGGCCGTTGTGATCGTCGGCCGACATATTGAACGTACCGGTTACGCCCACATGACCCTGAATGCTCTCAAGAGCATCACGCACAGCTTCTTTATCTGTGCTACCAGCTTTCTCAATAGCTTCAACGGCCAGCATCAGACCATCATAGGCATAGGCACCAAAGGTAGACACCTTGGCGTTCCAGCGCGCTTCGTACTCACTTTTGTAGGCTTCAACTATCGGCTTTTGCGGGTCGGACTCTGGCAGGGAGTCAGGTACCAGCAGCGGCGACGCAGGCAATCTCAGGCCTTCTGCGCTGCTACCTGCCAGATCGAGGAAACCATCAGAGGCAACACCGTGCGACTGATAGAACGGAAGCTCTATACCCAGCTGGGCATAGTTACGGGTAACAATGGCCGGACCCTGACCAAAGCCGAAGTTAAGAATGGTCTGCACACCTTTGGCGCCGCGGATATTGGTGAGCTGCGCCGTCATATCGGTATCAGAACCGCTGTAGGTTTCGTCAGCAACAATCTCGATTCCGCCCATTTCCTTGGCCGCTGCGAGGGTTTGCTCGCGCCCGGAGCTGCCAAAGCCACCGGTGCCAGAAATCAGACCAACCTTGGTCAGGCCGCGCTCTTTCATATCATTCAGGACGCGCTCTGCCGCCATACGGTCAGTTTGCGGGGTCTTGAAAACCCACTTTTTAACCGGAGTGGTAATAACAACAGCACCCGCCAGCGAAATAAAGGGAATCTGCGCCTGCTCAACCATCGGAACAGCCGCCATGGTGGCGCCTGTGGTACTACCGCCTACAATAATATCTACCTTGTCTGAACGGATCAACCGGCTTGCAAAGTTGCGGGCCTTGGAGGCGTTGCCTGCGTCATCGTAATGAATAAGCTCGAGTTGACGACCCAGAACACCGCCGTCTTTATTGATTTTTTCAACATACATTTCCAGAGTTTTCAGCTCCGGATCACCCAGAAAAGAGGCTGGGCCGGTAACCGCAAGAAAGGAGCCAATACGTATAGGCTCAGCCGCCTGAACGTTCATTGCCAACAGGCCGACCGCCGCAATGGCCGCAAACTTACTTGCACGACGCGTGATATTTTTGAACATTGTTGTTGTTCTCCCAAGTGTAGTCAGGGCATTTTGGTTTTTTGGCCCCCCGAATTTCCGAAAACAGAACGATTTTTCCCGCAGAGACGACACTTTTCCGTATCACGTGTGCCCTGACAGCGTCCTATTCTCAGCGCAGCGTGACAAACATTAGTCTATCGCCGCCATTACTGGCTATCCGCCATCTCAATAATACGATACCGTTGACGGATATCAATGGAAAATATTGTATCACTAAACTGGTGTCAACTGAGGACTGCATTCAGGCACATACTTTTACAACAACCTATACCAATGTATTAGTAAATGAGTGCCTTTTGGCATTTTCTCGTGAGCACCCGGCACATTTCGCCAACAGCAGGGCGAATAGTCTTGAAGAGATAAGAGAATTATGTCTGCAAAACATCAGCTTGAAAGCCTGATCCGGGACTTCCAGAAAAAGCGCCCTTTACGCGCAGGGTCCCTGATCATTACAACCTACGGCGACATTATTCATCCGCGCGGCGGTAACGTCTGGCTGGGCAGTCTGATGAAGTTGCTGACGCCCATGGGCGTGAGCGAGCGACTTGTCCGCACTTCAGTCTACAGATTAGTTCAGGACGGCTGGCTGCAAGCTGAAAAAGTAGGCCGGTGCAGTTACTACAGTGTCACCGGAGCCGGCCTGAGGCGTTTCCAGCAGGCATTCGAACACGTATACACCCTCAGCACCGATGATTGGAACGGCAGCTGGTGTCTGGTTTTTCTCAACCAGTTGGAACCGGACACCCGGGCCAAAGTGCGCGAAGAACTGAAATGGCTGAGCTTCGGCAGCATGGCGGCGGGTGTTATGGAACACCCGCGCTTCACTCGCCACGAACTGGTGCCGTTGCTTCAGGAGTGGGGCGCACTGGAAGACACCATCGTGATGCAGACCGAGCCTCTGGATCAGCGAAGCCCACGGGCTCTGCGCAGGCAGGTCAAAGAAAGCTGGAACCTCGACGAACTGGGCTTTCGCTATAAGCGCTTTCTGGAAAAGTTCCGGCCACTGTGGCGGGAACTCAACACCAACGACAACCTGAGCCCGGAAGACTGCGTTACCGCGCGCATCCTGCTGATTCACGAATACCGGAAAATACTGCTGCGGGACCCCCTGCTGCCAGACGAACTTCTGCCGGGCGACTGGGAAGGACGCAGCGCCAAGCAGCTGTGTCGCAACCTCTACCGGGCGATATACAGCCGCTCTGATGAGCACTTGGCAAACATTCTGGAAAATGCTTCCGGCCCACTACCTGGGCCAAGCCCGGGGTTTTATCGCCGCTTTGGCGGCCTGACGGAAGAAACTGCAGCCAATAACAACGCTGTTATTGCAGATATACCGGCATGAAAGAAGGGCGCCTCGAGGCGCCCTCTGTCACAACGATTACTCTTCAGGCCGGCCCTGATCGGGCTGCGAGTAATCACAAACACCGTCAGGGAAGATTTCGTTCAGCCGGGTGGCTTCCCCCTCGGTAAACGCAATAGTGCCATAGGTACTGTCTGTCTGTGCCGTTGCAACCGGCTTCAAGCTGCACTTGAACACACTGCCCTCAATCGGCCCTCCCGCCACCATTCTCGATGTCGTGTAGGTCTCGAACCTGGCAGTACAGGCACCCTCAGGTTGGGCACCAAGAATGCCGTTCCAGACACCCGCTCCCGCTGCGATGACTGTGCCATCGGTTTCGTAGCACGTGTCTACCGCTGCTGCAGGTTTGTTGTCAGCAATACTCAGCTCGGGGTTCGCACGAATGTTCATCAGCCAGTCGTGCAATACGTCCAGTGCCGCCCAGGTCGGATTTGATTCCTCCCGCGGCTCCGGGTCCGTCGTGTCCGTCGGCCGGGTATCGGTAAACCAGATTACCTGATTGCCGGCGTCCCCCATTTTGTTGGTGATGCGTTGACGAACAGAGAAAGACTGGTGGCTATTGTGCATATCCAGCACCTCCTCCAGATAATGTCTCCAGTCGATGACGGGCATGTTGAGCTGACCGTCGAAGACCATTCCGGAGGTGTACGCGGCCTGAATCGCTATCAGATCACCCTTTGTGCGGGGCGCTGGCGCCGTACCGTCGGGGCTCAGGTTCATGTTGCGGAAACTCCAGGGATCAAATTTGCTGGGGTCCGCCTGGACATCCGCAAGCGAACCGACGAAAGGGAAGCCCTCCTGCACCATCTCCGACGGCTGTTTCCAGCCGCCAACCTGAGCGTTCAGCTTCATAAATTCTGATTTGGAGATATTGCCATCGCGCAGTGCTCCCAGGCCATACTGCACACCGACATTGTCAAACAGGGTGCGGGGATTGCCGTTTTCGTCAACGCCGTAGATATTTCTCAGATCGTCGTAATGTGTCCACTCAACAGAGTTCATCACACCGGCAGGCTGCATCTGTTCCTGGTTACGGGCATTTCCGAACAGCGGATTCATAACCAGTGGCGTCAGGCCGCGCCAGGCAGGTATGCACTCGGTCATTCCGGGTGCCGTGCTGTATCCCAGCATGGTTTTAGCACCCGCAAACGGGTCCGGATAGGCATCAGTGGCATTCAGGCCCACGAGCCAGCTACGGTTAGTGGTCGTCTTCCATTTATCGTTACCCCTGTCAGTAGCGTCCATGTAGTACTCCAGCAGTTCACAGTCACCTATGTGAATGATCTGGGTCACCATGTCCGGGTAGGAATACTGGGGCACGCCCGCATCCAGCAGGTCAGGGTGATTCTGGGAATAGACGTACTGCTGAATCCCGCCACCGGATCCGCCGATAGCCACCGTATACTCAGGAACACCAAAGCGCTTGATGAAGTGCTCTTTCACCATCAGCGCCGTTTCGCCGCCTACCTGCAGGTTATAGTGGGCATTGGTGCGAGTGCCGGTGGAGTAGATAACCGCGTAGCCTTTTTTGAGCACTTCCGACTCGAGCGCCCGACCACTGATGCGGCCCTGGGTATGCCCAATGGCAACACCGCCTTCAAAATGGAACAGTACCCGCCCGTTCCAGTTTTCTGCGGTGGCATCATCTGCTTCATCTCCCAACGAAGCCAGCGTGGCAAAGCTGTAGATAAACCGGTTAATAGTGCCCCGCTCTTGGCGCACGATGAAATCGACGGTGCGGCCATCCGTCAGCTCCGTGGTAGCCATATCCGCAGGCCGGGAACCGTCGCCGGGCAAAGAAGCCCAGCTTCCTCCGGTTGTGCGATAGACAAACGTCACATAGGAGTCGATCGAGCAGTCCTTGCTCAAACCAATCTGGTTACCACTGCCGTCCATAACCGGGAATCCCGTATCGCCAGTGGTATCCACCAAGGGCTGCTTGCCCAGCTCTGTTGTTACCGTACAAACGAATGGATACTGCTGGGGACCAGAGAAAACCGGCCCGGTCACCGGGTGAACATTCAGAGTAAGATCGCTCAGCGGCCCGTATTCAACATGGTGCAGTTCCAGCCGGTTTTCACCTTCGGAAAGCCCGGCTACCAGAATTTCCAGGCCATTTCGCCCCTCCCTTACCACCGGGCTGACTTTAGCGTCATTGAGCCAGAATTCCAGGTTGTCTTTTTCCGCTGAAATGGTGGCGGCATCGCCCTCAAGACCGATCAGGACATTATCACCACTGACCTGATCCGGAGCGCTGGACAAACTAGTAAGACCAAGATTTGGCGGGCTGGCCCCCGGTCCGGATCCGGAAGAACTGCTTGAACCATCGAAGCAGCCGCTGAGCAGGAATGCAGTCACGCCTGCAACCAGACCAAACCGCACTGTTGGATTGTTTCGCATAGACAGACCCCTTTCGTTGTATTGTTGTCGGGCGTATCAACGAGCATAGAAGCGGGTAGCGCATCGCAACAGATACAGATTGGGGCAAAACACTCAAACAGATTCAGCCGCTTTAGCGGTCAGGTCAGTTGCTGATGAGCCAGCACTCCGAGCTTGCGCACTGCCGCTGCAATGGCGGGCGTCACGGGGCTACCGGCATTCAGACGCAGACAATGTGCATGACGCCCGGCCGGAGAAAACACCCGGCCAGGAAAGATGTGAATCTGCTGCGCTAGCGCGAGATCAAAAAGCTGCCCGGAATCGATTGTTTGAGGTAATTCCAACCAAAGCACACAACCCCCGGCAGGCTCATTGATTCGGGTGCCAACCGGGAAATACTGCTGAGCTAATACCATTAACTCACGGGTCTGACACTGAAGGTGGGCGCGTAACTGTTGCAGGTGATGATGATAGAAACCGCTTTCCATCAACTTTGCCATCACCAACTGCGGCACCGAAGCCGTCGTAATATTACTCACCTGCTTTAGCTCCAATACCCGGTGCAGAAAGCGCCCAGGAGCAATCCAGCCCAGCCTCATACCCGGCATCAGCGACTTGGAGAAAGAGTTGCAGTAGATCACCTCGCCCTCCCGGTCAAAAGCCTTCACCGGCAATTGCGCCTCCCCGAAAACTGTATCGCCCCAGATATCATTTTCGATGACAGGAACCTTATAACGTCCGGCCAGCTGCGCAAGCTGTTCGCGGCGCTCGATCGGCATGCTGAACCCCAGTGGGTTCTGGGCATTGGCCGAAACCATACAGGCAGACACCTGACCCCGGCGAAAAACCTGCTCAAGCGCAGACAGACTGATACCTTGGTGAGGGTCTGTGGGAATTGGCAACGCTTTACGCCCCAAAACCTCGAGAACAAGCAGGGCACCGTAGTATGTGGGCGTTTCTATAGCCACGGCATCTCCGGACTTTGTCACCACCCGCAAAGCGAGCTCAATGGCTTCCATGCAGCCATTGGTGACCAACAAATCCTGCTCGGTAACCGGCACCGGATAGTTCAGGCTACGACGGGCGAGCTGATGGGCAAACATCTCCTCACCGCGTGGGTGGGCGTAATGCCAGGAAGCAAGCGCATCCGATCTGGTGATATTCCTGAACGTCTGCAATACCCGTTCAACAGGCATGATTTCGGAATCTGGCAAGGCAATCCCGAATCGCATCATGGCGTTGCTTGCGTAGGGCTCCATGTAATGCAGGATTTCTTCACTGAGAGAAACGTCGACTGGCAATAACGAAAACGGGGGTGCCGTCGTTTCCAGCGGCTTTTGTCCAGAAATGTGTGGGGTAACGAAAACACCAGAGCGTGGAACGCGGCGTATCAGACCATCGGCTTCCAGCTGCCGGAAGCACTGGAGAACTGTGTTGACGCTGACCTGGAACAGGCGGCCAAGCACACGCACAGAAGGCAGTTTCTCTCCCGCGCGATAGCTGCCCTCATGAATATGCTGCCTCAGGCGCTGGCTGACATTCTCGTAAAGATAGGATTTTTCCGACATGACAAATCCCGACGCTCGACCGAGAGCTGCCCGGGCGTAGCAAGGGTACCCAACAGATCGACTAAGCAGCCCTTATTGTTGTTTTATTAAAGCGTAGACCAGCTTTCGCTATGGGTACAGAATCCCCTAGAGAGTCACTTTCCATCAAACACTTGGCGCAATTTATCAATTACTGGAAAAGAAGTGTTAGTAGCATAGTTCGATAACAGATAGACCGACCCATCAGTCCCGGAGAATTGTGCGATGAAAAACGGCAACCACGTGATGATCACAGGCGGCGGCGGCAGTGGCCTGGGCCTGGGTATGGCACTGAGATATCTGAAGCGCAGCAGCCGGGTGTCCGTGCTCGATCTCGTTGTGCCTGAAAGCAGTCACGAACAACTGGATGCAGCCGCCAGCGCCGGCCAGACGGAATGGCAGTTCCAGACCGCAGACATCACCGATTTTGATCAGACCCAGACCTCCGTTCTGGCGGCGGTGGAAACCTTCGGTGCGCACGGACGCCAATCCGGTGTCTCTTGAGCTGAAAGCGCTGGCCGGCTCGCTGGAAACTGACAGCGCTTGCGACCAGATTGTTGCTGGCCTGGATGCCGGGCGCTGGCAGATTATTCCGGGTTTTTCGGGCAAGCTGACGGCCTTTGGTGCGCGCTATTTGCCCGGGCCGTTCAACGCGATCATGCTGCGACTGATTGGCCGGGCCTTGCGTAAACATGGAATGAACAAGCGCCCTGCTTAGCTTTTAAGCTCTAACCCTTAGCCTTTAACCCTTAACCCAAGCGGGCATCTTCCGCCTTGAGATAAGCCGACGGGAAGACGCATCAATACCTTCATCTTTACGCCATTGCCTCGGGCTTTTTCCATACCAGCGGTGGAAAGCCCGGGAGAACGCCACAAGATCGGCATAGCCCAACATGCCTGAAAGCTGGGTCAGGCTGACATCAGATTCTCTCAGATAGCGGGTTGCCATCGTCTTCCTCGTGTTTTCCAACAACTGCTGAAAACCGGTACCTTCATCCGCCAGATATCGCTGCAACGTGCGGCGGCTAAGCATCATGTAAACTGCCACCTGATCCACCGTTACCCGCCCGTTGGGCAAAAAACTGCTGATCAGATACTGCACATAGGCCGGCAGCTCTTTCAGCGGCATTCTGTCCAGCTTCTCCATATGCTGTCGCATCAGCTTGTGGAGCACCGGGTCAGACTCACTCAGAGGCGCTTTCAGAAGAGCAACATCAAATACACAGCCATTGGTCTCGCTGTTGAACTGCGGTGTTATGCCCAACAGGCGCCGGTAATCGGCCAGATCGGCTCCCGGTGCGTTCTGTAAATAAACAGCATCGGGTTGCCAGCTTTTACCCAACAACGCATGCAACAACTGCTTGCCAACCCCGATAGCCAGCTCAATAGCCTGCCGACTGGTCGCTTCGCTCTCCAGCGTCGGTTTATAGCTCAGAATGACGAGACTGCCATGCTGCTCAATGGTCACCAGAGCGCCACTAGAGTGCAGCTGATAGAAGTGCGTCAGCTCGATCAATGACTCCTGAACTGTCTGGGCGTTTTTTAGCAGGTACAGCAAAGGGCCAAACATATCGACGCCCTGGAACAACCCGTACTCCAGCCCGAACAAGGGGTTGCCGGATGCACTCGCACACAAATCCATCAGTTTCTCAACACGCTGATAAGAAACCAGGCTTTCCGGATGCCCAAGCACATCGCCCGGCAAGCCGGCAAGCTTCAGCATCTGTTGATAATCGAGCCCGTTTTTTATCGCAAACTCATCGAAATGGGCGAGGGATGAGGCGCGTGAGAATTGAGTCATAGGGGTAGCTTCCGGCGTTTTGACGCAAAAAATCAAGTTTATGGCATACAAAGCAGTGGCCGTTCTGGGCGGCCAGGCAAACGCGGATTCTTCGCTGGAAATCGAACCCGGGGACCATCCTTCCATAACGCTGACGTTACAGAAGCTGACAGGCCCAAAGGCAATCTCGGAGCGCCTTACCGCCAGCGCCCATGCCTCTGCGGTGGACTGGCAAGATGCAGATACAAAGCAGGACTTCATCAGCCAGTGCCACTTCTGTCACCAGATTGGCAACGCCACCACCCGGGTGGAAAAAACAGAAGCACAGTGGCGCGATACTCTGGAACGCATGCAAGGCTATGGCGCATTGCTGACCTGGCAAAACGAAGAAGATTTCGCCACAACCCTCTCGGCCAATTTCAACGGCGAGCCGGTCTCTGCAGTACGCACACTGGAAATACACGACAACCTACCCGGATCGGTAATGCGGGAGTGGTCTTTTGGCGGGCCGATCAACTACGTTCACGATGTTGAGTTCAGTCAGGAAAGCGGGCTCATTGTGGTTTACACTCGCGCTGTCTAACCAGATTGGCCGAATGGACCCTGAAACCCTCGAGGTAACCGAATTCGAGACCCCCTACCCGGCACCGAGGCGCCTGCGTTTTGCAAAGGACGGCACCCTTTGGATTCCGTCTTTTGAAAGTGGCGTGCTGATGAAGTTTGATACTGCAACGGAGAGCTTTGAGGCCTACCCAAGCCCCACCCGGGTAACCTTCCTGCGGGACTTTATCTTCACCCCGGACGGCGACGTATGCACCAGCAACGCAAACCTGCCAGCCGGCGCCATTGAAGGCGGGCGCGCAAAGTTCATGTGCCTGACGCCCGCGCGTAATTGACCCTGAAAACCGTGTTTACTCCAACGGCGGGCTGAATTCTCCAACCCGCCGTCAAAGCCTGCCGACATCCCAAACTTGATTTAGAACAACTGACACCATCGTTCAATCAACTTAGTCGCGTTATTGTAACGTGAATCTTCGCTACCTTCTAAGCGAATACAAATACTGCTTTTAAAGCCAGCAATCACTTGAACATCATGCTGCCTCTTATTAAGATGTATTTGTAATGCATCAACAGGACAGTATATGACGCCTACCATCGCCATTCTCCTGATCATTACCTTCGTGCTCTCGACGGTTGGTTTGCTGCTACTGATATGGTCTATCGCCAACAATCAGTTCGGCCATGGCCAGGAGGCCGCACGCACCATCTTCTCTCCAGGTGAGGAAGGCCACAGTGAGGACCCTGCGCGAGCAGTCGAGCCAGTCTTTACCGGTGACAACACTGAGCAGGCAGCCGCCATCAAGGCACGCTGGACTGCCGACCAATCCTCCCGGACAGCCGTGCTGGCCTGGTTGAGTTCGGCTGTTTTCTGGCTGCTTCTGGGTTCATTTTTCGGGTTGATATCCTCTTTGAAAATGCACCTCCCCGAGTTTCTGGTATCCAGTGAGTTCCTTACCTTCGGCCGGGTGCGCCCCGTGCACCTGAACGCGGTCACTTATGGATGGGCATCCATGGCCGGCATTGGCGTGGCGCTGTTCCTGATACCACGGCTGTTCAAAACCTCTCTGGCCGGCGGAAAGTATGCCGTTATGGGGAGTGTTATCTGGAATATTGGCCTGGTTCTGGGGTTGGGCGCTATTACGCTGGGCATGTCCGACGGTGAAGAGTGGCTGGAATTTCCGTGGCAGATAGACCTTCTGTTTGTCGTCGGAGGCGCTCTGTGCGCCATACCCTTGCTGCTAACCGCTGCAAATCGCAAAGTCGAACACCTCTACGTGACCAGTTGGTACCTGATGGCAGCGCTGGTGTGGTTTCCGATTTTGTTCCTGGTTGCAAACCTGCCCTTTACCTTTCCCGGCGCATCCGGCGCCACGGTTAACTGGTGGTTCGCCCACAACGTTCTCGGTCTTTGGGTAACGCCAATCGGCATTGGTATCGCCTACTACATGATTCCAAAAATTCTCGGCCGGCCGATTATCTCTTACCAGTTATCCCTGATCGGCTTCTGGTCTTTGGCGCTGTTCTACAGCCAGGTGGGTATTCACCACATTATTGGCGGCCCCATACCAACGTGGCTGGTAACCCTCTCGATCGTCCACAGTGTGATGATGTCGATTCCAGTCATTACCGTCGCTATTAACCACCACGGCACCATGATGGGTAATTTCAGCCGTCTGAAAGACTCGCCTACCCTTCGCTTTGTGTGGATCGGCGCACTCATGTACACGGTAGCGTCGCTCCAGGGCTCAATGGAAGCGCTTCGCAGCGTTAACGTAATCACCCACTTTACCCACTACACCATCGCCCACGCACACCTTGGTATGTATGCCTTCCTGAGTTTCATCCTGTTTGGTGCCGTTTATTTCATTATGCCCCGCCTCACCAACTGGGAGTGGCCATGGCGCAGGCTGATCAGTCTTCATTTCTGGCTGGTGAGCGTCGGCATTGTGATTTATGTGGTGTCGCTGACCGTTGCGGGCTGGAAGCAGGGCGTGGCGTTGCTCGATGCCACAATGCCCTTCATGGATATTGTCCGCATGACACTCCCCGCACTTCAGGCCCGCACCGTCGGGGGCGCGCTGATGACTTTGGGCCATCTGGTGTTTGCGTTCCATTTTGTCGCGATGTTGATGCATCGTGGCGCCGGTAATGAGCAACCAACCCTCTTCCGCCCTGTCATTAAGGAGATCACTCAATGAAACGTGCTCTCGCAATCATGATTGGTGCGGCGCTTATCCTGCTGCTGGCCACGCTTACGCTGGTGGTTATGCCCTACCTGCAAATGTCAGCAGAACAGGTTCCGCCAGATCTCAAGCCTTACACCGAACAGCAACAGCGTGGCCGGCAGGTATACATTGCCAACGGTTGTGTTTACTGCCACAGCCAGCAACCACGGGATCCGGGTTTTGCGCCCGGAGACAGAGACCGGGGCTGGGGCCGGCCTTCCGTACCCGGGGACTATGCTTACGATCAGCCTCACCTGCTGGGCACCATGCGTACCGGCCCTGACCTGTTCAACGTCGGCGCACGGCTGCCCAGCATCGACTGGCAACTGCTCCACCTTTACAACCCGCGTATAGTCCACAAAGACAGCATCATGCCGTCGTATCCCTTCCTGTTTCGCCATGTAGATGAAGCGGAGGAGGGTGACAAAGTGGTCTATCTGCCGGCGGCTTTTGGACCCGAATCCGGACAGGTTGTTGCCACCGAAGATGCACTCGCGCTCGCCGAGTACATGCTCGCGCTTGACCATACTTATCCGGCACCTACCTTGCCGAAAGCCGAAAAAACCAAGGAGTAACGTGCGCCATGGACCAGCATGATCATCGCGCTCAAAACCGTGAAGCGCCCGAACCGGAAGAAGGCACTCGCGCCGCTCCAAAGATTGTATTGGCCTGGATAGCCATTCTGATTGTCTGGGGCGTTGGCTACTACGCCTGGCAGATTGGCAAGCCTATGCAGGGTGGCGACAGCCGCACACCCGTTGCAGCCATACACCAGGAATCCAGGCCAGCAGAAAGCTCGAGCTCTGAAAGCGTTGAAGCTTCAGCAAGCTCCGACACATCGATCGAGGAGGCGTCAGACACTGCAGCGACTTCGGATACTGCGGCCTCAGAGGGCTCGGATTCGAGCAGCACAGCAAGCGCAGAAGCAGATGGCGCAGCAATTTTCAGCGCTCAATGCAGTGCCTGTCACCAGGCTAATGGACAGGGTATTCCCGGCGCATTTCCACCGTTAGCGGGAAGTGAATGGCTGCAGGCTGACCCGAATATCCCCATCGCGATCGTTCGTGACGGTCTGCAGGGTGAAATTGAAGTTGCGGGCAATACGTTCCAGGGAATGATGCCTCCGCTTGGAGGGCAGCTCTCGGATGCAGAAGTGGCGGCTGTGCTGACCTACGCTCGGAGCCAGTGGGGCAACACCGCAAGCGAGGTTAGCCCAGACGCGGTAGCCAAACACAAAGAACGTTTCGGTGACCGTGGAAGCTGGTCTGCAGAAGAGCTGACGGAGATTTTCGGGGAACCCTGAAATGCCCACCAACAACGCGAACACTGCGCAGGAGCCACAACAGCAGGAAATCCTGATGATAGAGGGGATGCGCTGTGGCAGTTGTGCCATTGCCGTTGAAGCGCTGTTGAAAAAGCAACCCGGCGTCAGTGATGCTGCGGTTAACTTTGCAGCCGACGTGGCTCTGATCTGCTGGGACAAAGAAAAGCCCCTGCTTGGCAGCCTGCAGCAAGCTGTCGCTCGTTTAGGTTATCGCCTGCACGGTTCGGTTGATCCCGAACGGAGCAAGCTCCAGGCAGAGTCCGTGCGCAAGCACCTGCAAAGACGGCTGGCAGTTGCGGTAGTCTTTGGCATGTGGAGCATGATGCCGGCGCTACTGATTTATCTGGCACCGTTCGGAGCAGTAGAGCCGGAGGTCCTCTGGCCGCTCGCTCTGGCCAGCGGCCTGTTCGCGATGCCGGTCATACTTTACTCCGGATCCCACTTCTATCGCGTAGGCTGGCGCACGCTGATTGCCGGCGCACCCGGCCTCGACAGCCTGATTTTTCTGGCGGTATTTGCTGCCTGCATCATCTCAGCCTGGCAGCTTGTCTCCGGTAGCCATCATGTGTATTTCGATGCGGCCGTTATGCTGATCACCTTCCAGCTGATCGCAAGGTTGCTCGACACCAGCGTTCGCCGGCGTGCCTCAGAGATTATTCGCCGTTACCTTCAGGATGTGCCCGAACAGGTCACACTGAAAAACTCTGACGGCAAACTCGAAACCCGCCTGGCCAACGATGTTGAAATCGGCGCACGCATTATTCTGCGGGCCGGTGAACAGCTGGCACTGGATGGAGACGTTATCCGGGGGCATGGGCAGGCCGATCTGTCCATGCTGACCGGGGAGCACCTGCCACAATCTCTAGGGCCTGGAGCGGAACTGCTTGCGGGCTGTCAGTTGGTTGAAGGTGAGCTTGACCTGGCGGTAACAGCGGGCATTGGCCAGCGCCGCATCGACCGCTTGTCGCGATCCATCAGTGCATTGCTCAGCCGCAAGACCACCCTGCAACGGCTGACCGACCGTATTGCCCGCATCCTGCTACCCGTTATTGTGATCGCTGCCGCGCTGGCCGTGGGGCTGGCGCTGCTTCAGGGCGTACCGGCCCCGGAGGCTGCTGCCCGAGGGCTGGCTGTCATGATTATCAGCTGCCCCTGCGCCCTTAGCCTCGCCATTCCGCTAGTGATCACCATGGGCCACGCCAACATGGTCAATCGCGGCATCATTTTGCGCGATCCCGCTGCATTGGAGGCCGCAGCAGAGGTTGGCGCGATTGTATTCGACAAGACGGGCACCCTGACCACAGGCAAGCCCAGCGTGAACAGCATCACGCCCGCCGGGCAATGGACCGAAAGCACGCTGTTACAGTTAGCACGGGGTATTCTCAGTGAATCAACGCACCCGGTCGCGCGAGGGCTTATGGCGGAGGCGGCACCCTCACATGCGTTAACATCCGACGGCACTCGGGAAAGCATCGCAGGCGCAGGTACACGCTGGGTTAACGGCGGAGATACCGCCCTGGCAGGACAAGCAAGCTGGCTTCGAAATCAAGGTGTCGAGGTACCACCAACCGAAGATACTGGAATGGGCGTCCACATAGCCTGCAACGGAGTTTATGCCGGTAAGATCGGTTTTCAGGAAACCCTCAGGCCAGAGTCTGCGTCGACTATCCGCCAGCTGACACGCCAAGGCTACACCCTTTACCTGCTCAGCGGCGATACGCGCAAAGCGTGCCTCGAACTGGCCAAGCGCCTTGGCATTCCGGGAAAGCACGTGCTTTCCGGCTATTCCCCCGAGCAGAAACACCGTTTTATCGAAAACCTCGAAAAGCAGACCAACGCCGTGTTCGTGGGTGACGGCCTTAACGATGGACTGGCCCTGGCAGGCGCCAGGCTTGGTATCGCCGTGGGTAACGCCGCATCCGCCACCGGTGCGGCAGCGGCCGTTTATCTCACGGAGAGCATCGCAAAAGTGCCAGCCACCCTGCAACTGGCACAGCGGGCACGCAAACTCATGTACCAGAACCTCTTCTGGGCAGTCGCCTACAACGCCCTGGTGATTCCGCTGGCCGTTATCGGCTGGATTCAGCCCGTTATTGCGGCCATTGCCATGTCACTCAGCAGCCTGTGTGTTCTACTCAACAGCCTGCGGATGCAGAAACAGGTGTCCGGTGATGCACCGGACACCTCGCCTGAAGTCAACATTACGACTTCGCCGGCCTGAACGATCGCACAAGCCCAATGAAGGTCACTGCCCAAGCGGCGAGGGCAAGATAGAAAAAACTGACGGGAATAAAGTCCAGAAAGTGAAAGCCCAGGGCTTCGGCCATCTCATGGGTGCTGGCGGCATACATCCCCAAAGGAAACACCGCTCCCCAGTACAAAGGGTCGTATTCCAGCGGGAAGCGTTTGTACACGTGCCGCCAGATACCGAGGATGAGCAACATGGGTATCCACCAGGTGCCGGTCGCCCAGTAAAAGACAGAGAAACCTTTGAGAAATGGCAACAGTGAATCCAGAAAAGGCGCATCTTTCACGTTCACGATCAGCAGGGAGCCCGCCAGTGTCGAGATAGCCATGGCTCCCATGTTGATCCAGTACGGGGGCGCAAGGTCACCAGGGGAAAACCTGAAAAACGTATAGCGATAAAAGATCAGCGACATCATCCAGATGTACAGCATGCCGCCCCAGAGCCACATGGACAGCGCCAGAAAGTTAATACCCAGCTTGTAAGGTTGCGGCATATCCACGGCAATCAATGCACTGAGTACCGCGATTGACTGGGTTGCCACCACCGCCAGTAGCCAACTGCCCGTAATACCCTTATCCAGAGATGGCTTTTCCTCTTTGACCGTGAACGCCGTAAATATGGTGTAGGTCAGCGTCAGCCAAAGCAAGATAGCAAACACCCAGAGAATTCGACCGGCCGTGGTGTTATCCGTCAACATAATGAACTGACTGCCAAGAACACTGGAGCCAGCAGGCAGAGTGAAAAAACCGGGGCCACGAAGGTGATCTATAACATCGAGCAGAAATTCCCGGCGATACCTCAGAAATCTGGCAAAAGTAGCAGCCCACAGAACCCCGTAGAAGCCTATGTTCACATAGAACAGGCTGATTGCTATCAGATCAAAACCCAGCATGTGGGCGGTTAAAGATATGATGCCAGTTGCCATCACCATGCCAAAATAAGCCGGTGACAGGCTTTTCAGATCGTGTGTCATACTTTGCCCGCCAGTACTCATTTGCCTGAAGACTCCCTTCTTTTCGTACGCCTGCTGAACAACAAAAAGTTTAGCCCAGAGCCGAGCCTGTTCGACTTACCGTGCGGTTCTTGGGCCCACCCCTACTGATGGGTGCATGATCCGGCCCGGGAGTTCTTCCCCCGGCCCGTTTTCTGTCTTCTCGCAGCAACCCGCCACATCCTTGTCTTTGTATCCAAAAGTGCTACGGTTCCGGCAACCTCAGTGAAGGAGCTACCCATGGTTTCTTTATTCCCCCTTTCGATCACCTTCCATTAGCCAGCGAGCCCCGCCAGACGGTGCTCGCTAACCCCCGGCATTTCCTGAGAAAAGGCAATCAACTGAAGGTTTGTGATGCCAATGGCAACACGAACAATCTTAGCAGACAGAGAAACTGACATGATGATGAATGCGGGCTTTAACCTGGGTTCACGTGACATCGAAACGCTGAATATGAAACTCGGACGAATCTACAGAAATCCCCTTATTGATCCGAGAAACACAGCACTGATTGGTAGCACTGTCACGCCGATCAACTGTCTGGGCTGCGATACGCTGAAAATCGACCGACAATTCAGATCACGGAGCCCTGAGGGGGCTCCGCTCAAAACGCGTCAGAACAGGTTGGCGTTCAACCACAGATGCGTTGCAATGGACGCAGCGTAACCAAGCATGATCACCGGCGTCCAACGCAGGTGCGTCATGAGGGTGTAGTAGCCACGGGCCTGACCCATTAGCGCTACCCCGGCAGCTGAGCCGATTGATAGCATGGACCCACCAACACCCGCAGTAAGCGTGACCAGCAGCCACTGGCCGTGGGACATATCCGGCTCCATCGAGAGCACGGCGAACATCACCGGTATGTTATCAACAATGGCAGATATTGCGCCGATCGCAATGTTAGCGCCCGTCGCGTTCCCACCGCTATACAGCAACTGGGATATCTCAGACAGGTAGCCGATGTAGCCAAGCCCACCCACACAAAGCACAACGCCGTAGAAAAACAGCAGCGTGTCCCACTCTGTGCGCGCCATCGGGTTGAACACATCAAAAGGCACTGCCTTGTCGAGCCGCTCAAGCAGGCGGGTATTCTTGTGATTTTCAGCCCAGACCCGCTCACGAGCGACACCGCGCTTAAAGCTGAGCTGCAGGTAATAGCCAAGAAACTGCAGGTAAGCGAGCCCCATCATCATGCCTACTACCGCCGGCAGGTGCAGAAAGTTGTGGCCCAGCACGGCTGTTGTGATGGTGAGCAAAAACAGCGCAACGGTACGCCGGGCTCCGCGCTTCATGATCACCGGATCCGTCGCATCCTTCGGCAGTTCACGCGGGACGGCAAAACTCATGATCACGGCCGGCACCAGGAAGTTGACTGCAGCTGGGATAAACAGCCTGAAGAACTCGGTGAACTCAACTACGCCCTTCTGCCAGACCATCAGGGTTGTGATGTCTCCAAACGGGGAAAAAGCCCCGCCAGCGTTTGCGGCAATCACGATATTGATGCAGCCAAGGCCTATAAAGCGCGGGCTGTCTTCACCAACTTTCATCAACACCGCACACATCAGCAGGGCAGTGGTAAGGTTATCGGCGATGGGTGAGATGAAGAAGGCCAGCAGCCCGGTAATCCAGAAAAGGCTGAGATAACTGAAGCCCTTGTTCACCAGCCAGCCACGCAACGCATCGAAAAGCTGTCGCTCCTCCATCGCGTTGATGTAAGTCATCGCTACCAGCAGAAACAACAAGAGTTCAGAGTATTCCAGGAGGTTATTCTTCAGTGCCGCATTGGCGCTTTCAGTATCACCACTCATGGCCGCAGCACCGGCGACCAGAAACCAGATCAGGCCTGCCGCCAATAGCACCGGTTTAGATTTGCGCAGGTGCAGCTTTTCCTCAAGCATCACAAACGCATAAGCAATAACGAAGATCGCGACGGCAAGGTAGCCAACCGGATGGCGCGTAAGGCCCTCGATCCCGGATTCTGCAGCACTGGCAAGGGCGCTGAATCCAAGGGCAAAAAGCCCGGAAATGATCAGCAACGCTCTTGCTACGATGCTGTGATGGGCAACGATGGGCCGATGGCCTCGCCGGGCGGGTAGTGTTTCCGAATTACAGTTTTCAGTCATGATTCCTGGCTCAAAAGTTGTGTGGAGGACATTATCAATCAGAAGGCGCTTAGCAAACCATAATTTCCGTCAAGCAGGCTTGACCCAGGTCGTTCGCACACTATTCTGTTGGATAATCTTCCTGAAACCACGCTTTTGAGCCTTGGCGGCGCACCTGCCGTTCAGCTATATAACGATTCGATCACATCTGCGTACTTCTCATAGATTTTGCTCCGGCGCACTTTCATGGTGGCGGTCACTTCATCATCGTCGTGATCCAGCTCTTTGCTCAGCAGATGAAAACGCTTGATCTGTGCCACTTGCGGCAGCCTGTCATTGCCCTTGCTCACCTCTTTTTGAATCAGCTCCTGCACTTTCTGATGCTCGGTCAGGCTGCGGAAGGTGGTGTAGGCAATCCGCTCCTGCTCCGCCCACTTTGCGGCTGTTTCAAAATCAACCTGAATCAGCGCCGAGACATACTTCCGGGCCTCGCCAACGACAATGCACTCCTTGATGAAAGGGCTTGCCTTGATCGTGTTTTCAATTTCCGTGGGCGACAGATTCTTACCCCCGGCGGTAATCATGATGTCCTTGAGCCGGTCAACGATTCTCAGCTGCCCCTCCTGCCATTCGCCTACATCGCCGGTATGCAGCCAGCCGTCCTTGAGGGTAGTTTCTGTTGCCTCATCGTTCTTGTAGTAGCCTTTGAATACCGTGCCACCCCGCATGATAATCTCATTCTGCTCACCCAGTGTCACCTCAAGCCCGGCAACCGCTGTGCCCACCGTACCAAGACAAACATTGTCCACCCGCTGGGCAGTCGCCACACCGGTGCTCTCAGTCTGGCCGAATACTTCAACCAGGGGGATGCCCAGAGTTCGGAAAAACTGGAGAATGCCCGTGGAAATCGGTGCCGCGCCAGTAAGCGCGATGGTGCAACGGCGCAGTCCGATAAAATTCTGCAAAGCACGGAACACCAGCCAGTAATAAATGCTGTAGGTGAGCCGCTCCCCAAGGCTCCACTTTGCTTTTGGCTTGGTCATCATTGGCTCGCAGGCTTTCATGGCGCTGTTAAAAAGCCCTTGCCGCAAACGCCCCGTTTCCTGCATTTTGATGTAAATAGACGAATGAAGCTTTTCCCATATCCGGGGAACACCCAGGAAAAATGTCGGTGCAAGCTCCCGAAGGTCTTCCTGAACCGTGCGCAGGCTTTCACCAAAACTCACCGCACTGCCCACATAGACAGGCGCGATATTTGTCAAAGCCTGTTCCGCCACATGGCACAGCGGCAGATAGGACAAACTTGTACTGTGCTGATCCACTCCCAGCAGCTCAATAAGCCCGGGCGCACCGGCGTGCAGGTTGCCCCAACTGATCATTGCACCTTTGGGGCGACCGGTAGAGCCGGAGGTATAGATCACAAGGGCAATATCATCCATCTGCTGGCTATCGAGCAGCTCGTTAATCAGCTCAGAATGTCTTTTTTCGAACTCCCGCCCCAAGGTCTCGATTTCTTCAAACGAGGGCGGAGGCGACGGATAGGAACGCAATCCTTTGGGGTCAATAACAATGTTGTGTTTGAGCTGTGGCAGCTGGGGCCAGGCATCCAGAACCTTATCGGTCTGCTCCTGATCTTCACACACCACCATTTCTGCATCGCTGTGCTCAAGCACATAGGCCACTTCATTCCAGGGGCTGGTGGGATAAACCCCCACGCAGATACCTTTTACCAAGCCAATACCCATCTGAGCGATAACCCACTCCACTCGATTTTCCGACAGTATGGCAACGTGACCACCCTCAGAAAGACCGAGCGCACGCAGGCCCAAGCCGAAGTGCCGCGCCCGCTGGTAATAATCCTGCCATGAGAGTGCGTACCAGATACCAAAATCTTTCTGCCGAAGCGCCAGCCTATCCGGCCGCTCTGCTGCGTGAGCCCGGAGCATTTGGGCAAGCGTCAGATCGCGAACTTGTGGTGCTGTCATGACAGCCACCGCTTACGGCGTTTGTAATGTTTGATGTCCCGGTAGCTGCGGGTCTCTCCTTCTTTGCTTCCAACCCCCAGATAGAACTCCTGTACATCCTCGTTGGATGAAAGCTTATCCGCCGGGCCGTCAATCACGATTTTTCCGTTTTCCATGATGTAACCATAAGAAGCAATCGCCAGCGACACGGCCGCATTCTGCTCCACCAGCAGTATTGCAGTGCCCTGCTCCCGGTTTATTCGGGCAATAATGGTGAATATTTCTTCAACCAACTGCGGGGCCAGGCCCAACGACGGTTCATCCAGCATAATCAATTCTGGTTGGGCAATCAGTGCACGGCCAAGCGCCAGCATCTGTTGCTCTCCGCCAGAAAGGTAGCCTGCGAGTTGCTTGCGGCGCTCCCTGAGACGGGGAAAATAATCGTAAACCAGCTCGTAGGAATCGCTCAGTGACTGCTTACGCCCAGTCAGCGCGTAGGTTGCCGTAACGAGGTTTTCCTCAACGGTCAGGTCCTCGAATACGCGGCGCCCTTCCATCACATGGAACAGGCCGTCGCGAACCAGCTTTTCCGGTGCCACTCCCTTTAAGGCACGGCCCTTGAAACGGATCTCTCCGGCTGTCACCTCGCCGTCTTCGAGAGCCAGCAGCCCCGACACACTTTTCAGTGTCGTGGACTTGCCTGCTCCGTTCGACCCCAGCAGCGCCACAATGGCGCCGTGGGGAACACGCAGTGACAGGCCCCGGAGAACCTGCACCGCCTTGTTGTAAACCACTTCTATGTTATCGATTTCCAGCAAGGCTTCCATACAGCGTCTCAGTCGAGGTGAATCCAGTCAGATACCGGCTCATAGCGGGCTTCTTTAGCGTTCACGCGCCAGATACGACCAACCGGGAACGACATGTCATGCACCGTAACCGGAATGCCGATAATGCCGCCGGTGTCCCAGTCCTTGATTGAGGCCAGAGATTCGGCCATGTTTTCGGCGGTCAGCTCCTTGCCGGCATCCATTGTGCGCTTTATCACCTCCGTCCAGACCATCGCGTTAAACCAGCCCTGCATGTAACCGGTCGGGCGGTAGCCGGCATCGGGGTCGCTCTTTTCCGCCGTGGCTCGCAGTGCGTCGAGCATCGGGCCGCCTTCGGCGCTGTCATAATAGTTGTATGGCATAACGCCCATGTAGCCGTCGGCGTCTGCACCCATCTTGTCGATGATGAGCTTGTCGGTAGACCAGAAGGTACCCATGAACTTGGTATCCAATCCCATCTGCCGCATCTGCACCATGAACTCGTTTATGGGCGACAACACATAACCGTGGAATACCACGAAGTCGGGGCGCACCCGGCGCAGTTTCAGTATCTCTGCAGACACATCCACACTGCCGGGCTTGGTGACAATCTCTTCTACGACTTCGATACCCATCTCGGCGGCTTTAGCCTTGCCGTTTTCAATAGGGTCTTTGCCAAACTCGGTATCGCTGTATACAAATGCAACGGTAGGCATATCACCATCTTTGCCCTGGGTCGCAATGTACTCAAGGATGATGCCGAACATCTGGCTATAGTTCGGGCCGGGAATGAACTGATACGGGTACTGTTCATTGTCCGTCAGCGCGGTCGCAAACGATGCACCGCTCATCAGCGTGGTGCCTCTGCTGTTCAGTTCCGAGGCGATTGTTTTCATGAACCCGGTGCTGTCACCGTAGTAAACCGGAACTTTGTTACTGCCGGTAATTTTCTTGAATGCGGCCACGGAACGGTCTACTTCATAGCCGGTATCTTCCATTACATACTTCACCGGATGGCCGTTGATCCCGCCCTGGTTGTTGATCCAGCTTGTATAGTCGGTCAAGCCGGCATGAATGTGCACGCCGGCAAAAGCGAAAACACCAGACAGGGGTATGGACCCACCAAATACAATGGGTTCTTTATCCTGTGCCATAGCGGGCGCCGCTGCCACCAGAGCAGCGGCAATGCTACCGATACCTGCGAGCCTGCGACCTTTGTTGAGGATGCTTTTGAACATGTTTCTTCTCCTTGCGGCTTCTTGTTGTTAAATCCACTAGTTCTTGAAGGGCCATAAACTGAAAAAGCGCCGTATACGGTGCCAAATCTCCGCCAGCCCGTGCGGTTCGTAAATAAGAAAGCCCACAATCAGGGCACCGAAGATGATTCCAAGCATCGGCGACATGAATACCGGCGCGTTCGGATAGTAAGGGGTGAGGGCGGTCGTGAGCATGCCGAGCAGTTCCGGGATCAGCGTCATGAAGGCTGCACCGAGGATACCGCCCAGCAAGTTCCCCATACCGCCAACAATGACGGCTGCCAGATAGAAAATAGACATCGAAAGCGGGAAGCTCTCGGGCGTAACGACCCGGTAAAAATAAGCAAAAAGACCACCCGCCACACCGGCATAAAACGAACTTAGCGCAAAAGACATCAGCTTGTAGCGCAGCAGGTTAATACCCAGTATCTCAGCCGAAATATCCCGATCCCGGATCGCGATAAACGCCCGACCAGTGCGGGTACGGAATACGTTTTTGGCAGCAAACACCATCAATACTGCAAGCGGTACGATGATAAAGTACATCTGGAAATCGGTCTGGAACGTCAGCCCGAACAGGTGTGCAGGCTCAAGGCTCATCCCGCCCATTCCACCGGTGACAGACTCCCACTCAGCAAAAATAAAGTGCAGGAAAACACTGGCGGCCAGAGTAGCAATCGCCAGATAAAGCCCTTTCACCCTGAGTGACGGAAGCCCTACAAGAATACCGACAGCCGCAGCCAGCAGTCCGGCAAGCACCAGTGTGACCGGGAAAGGCAATGCGGTGTTCATGGACAGCCAGGCAACGGTATAGCCACCCACTCCCATAAAACCCGCCTGACCGAGGGAAATCAGCCCGGTAAACCCGGTCAGGATGTTAAGCCCCGTGGTGCTGATAACCGCAATGCCCACCAGACAGCCCATATACAGCAGATAAGCGTCGGCCATGAAAGGAAAGGCAGCAAGCGCAAGCAAGAAAAAGGCGAACCAGATTTTCTGGGTCGAACTGCTCCAGATGGCCTCATCGGCCTCATAGCTCTGTTTGGCATCACCAATGCGCATTTTATACTCGCTCTATTTCGTGGGTGCCAAAAAGGCCATAGGGCCGGAGCACCAGAATCACTGCCAGCACCGCAAACGTTGCCGGCATACGATACTCACCACCCAGATATGCCCCTGCCACCGTTTCCAGCCAGCCAATAAACACCCCGGCAACCAGCGCACCGACAATGCTGTCTAGCCCTCCGACAATCACGACCACCAGCACGCTGAGACCAATGGCACCAAATTGCGGGCTGAGCCCACCGGTTGCCGCCACTAGCACACCCGCCAGAGACGCCGCGAGAGAACCAAACACCCACGCCAGGTTGAACACCCGGCGCACGTTGATGCCCATCGAATAGGCCGCAGCCTGATCGGAGGCGGTGGCCCGCAGTGCAACGCCACCGCGGGAGAAGCGGAAATACAGCAGATAAACGATGAGCAGTGCTGCGCCAATAAGGAAGCCATAAGCAATCTTGGGCGCCAGGTACATTTCCCCAATAAACACCGGCTTGCGGGGCAGAAAGCCCGGCAGAAGCTGCGGATCTGCGCCCCATATCATCTCTACCAGCCCCACCAGAATACTGGCGATACCAATAGTGACCATCACCACCGCAATAGGGGATTCTCCGAGCATCGGGCGGATCATCACTTTTTCAATGACACCGCCCAGAACACTGCCGCCAAGCACCGCCAGCGGCAGTGCCACCCAGGGTGACATTTCCATACCTCCGGCAAAGGTCAGAAACAGGTAGGCCGCGAACATCATGATCTCGCCGATGGCGAAGTTAATGACTCGGGTGGCTTTGTAAATAATCACAAAGCCCAACCCGATCAGGGCATAGAGACCACCCATGGCCAAACCTGCCAGGCTGATTTCCCCAAAAAATAACCAATCCATTCAAGCCACCTCGCGTTCTGGGTTCAGCTTCTTGCGCAGGCTGTCCATATCACTGGTGCCCAGATACGCTTCGATAACCTGCGGATTGTTCTGCACCTCCGCAGGCAGGCCTTCCGCAATCACCTGGCCAAAGTTAAGCACGGCAATATGGTCGGAAATATCCATGACCATGCCCATGTCATGCTCAACCATCAGCACCGTTACGCCCCACTGTTCCCGGATATCAAGAATGAACCGGGCCATGTCTTCCTTTTCTTCCCGGTTCATTCCTGCGACGGGTTCATCCAGCATCAGCACCTTGGGCCGCATGGCCAAGGCGCGGGCCAGTTCAACCCGCTTCTGAAGCCCATAAGAAAGACTGGCTACCGGTTGGCGTCGTATGTGGTCGATCTCAAGGAAATCAATAATGTGCTGCTCTACGTGCTTGCGCACTGCCATTTCCTCGCGACGTGCCGCACCGAAATAGGCAAGGGAACCCAGCAGGCCACTTTTCATATGTACGTGGGCGCCCAGTTTGATGTTGTCGAGCACGGTCATACCCCGGAACAGAGCAATATTCTGGAAGGTACGCGCAAGCCCCATGGCGGCACGGGCCGGTGGTTTGATATCAGCAAGCACATTGCCCTGATAACGGATAGTGCCCTGCTGGGGCTTATAAAACCCGGAGATGCAGTTAAACAGCGACGTCTTGCCGGCACCGTTCGGGCCGATCACTGTGGTTACGGTATTTTCCGGTACGCGGAAGCTCACATCCTGTAACGCCTTCACACCCCCGAACGAGAGCGAAAGATTATTAATTTCGAGGATACTGGACATTATTCCCCGCACATCGGCAGATTATGGTTATTGTTGTTTACGTCAACGTCAGGTTAATTTCCTGAATCAGATTTAAAGTAGCCTACTTTCATCATAAAAACCAAGACACTCTGTTCTATAGTTATCAGAACACTCTCAGCGACGGAATTCACAACCATGACAGACAGCCCGGTGATCTCGACGTTTAATGAACAGACCGGCGTAGCCACCCTGACATTTAACCGGCCGGAGGTTCTTAACGCCATTGACGTCCCCATGGCCCAGGCCTTTCGTCATGCAATCCAGGATCTGGCTCACACACCCGGGCTTCGATGCGTGGTCTTGAATGGCGCAGGGCGTGCATTCATGGCGGGGGGCGATGTAGCCAGCATGTCCGGCTCCCCCGATCGGGCTCGCGACGCTGTGAACGGAATGCTTGATGCTCTTATTCCGGCCATTCTTCAATTGCGAAGCATGGACGCTCCGGTGATCGCAGGCGTTAAGGGCGCTGCCGCTGGTGCGGGTCTAAGCCTTGCACTGATGGCAGATCTTATTGTCGCCGAGGAAAATGCCCGATTCCTGATTGCCTACAACGGGATAGGCACAGTGCCTGACTGCGGTGGCACGTGGTTTCTGCCGCACAAGATCGGATCGGCACGTGCTACGGAAATGATGATGCTTGGGCGGACGCTGAGCGCAATCGAAGCGAAACAATTGGGTTTGGTGACCGAGGTTTCACCGGAAGCAACATTTGACGAGGTTCTGGCGGCAACCGTCAATCGGGTTGCCAATGGACCGACACGGGCATTTGGGGCATTCCGCCGACTGATAGATGATGCCAATGGCAGCCCCCTCGAAGTCCACCTGGAAGCCGAGCGACAGGCGTTTCTGAAGGCCACTGAAACAGCCGACTTCGCGGAAGGCGTATCGGCGTTTCTCGCCAAGCGACCAGCCGTTTTTTCCGGCCAGTAGCTGCGTTAATCCATCAAATTGAATCTACCTTGCTCATCCGTCCGTAAGCCTTCAACATTCCAATTGAAGCACGTTTTAACCAAAACAGGAGTGTTCAAATGAAACACAGTTTGCAGGTTATCTACCGTCCATTGGGCCTGATGGCTCTGACAGGCACCCTACTTTCCGGCACCGTCATGGCGGCTGCGCCTATGGCCGAAAAGCAGGCCCCGGGTTACTATCGCACGATGTTGGGCAGCTTCCAGGTTACAGCCCTGTCTGACGGCACCGTCAAGTTGCCGGTTGACGACTTGCTACTGAACACCACCAGGGAGCATGTCCACGAAAGGCTCGCAGACAACTATCTCTCCGCTCCGCTGTCTACCTCCGTCAACGGATACCTCATCAACACGGGTGACAAACTGGTGCTGATTGATACCGGAGCCGGCAGCCTGTTTGGCCCGACCCTCGGCAATCTCGCGGGCAATCTGAAGGCTTCCGGTTACGAGCCAAGCCAGGTGGATGAAATTTACCTTACTCATATGCACCCCGATCACGTTGGTGGCCTGATTTCCGATGGCAAGATCGTCTTTCCCAACGCCACGATCCGTGCCAACCAGGACGATGCGCACTTCTGGCTGAGCGAGGAAAAACTGAATGCAGCGGAGGAGAGCGCAAAGGGTTTCTTTAAGGGCGCCATGACATCCCTGAATCCCTATGTCGAAGCCGGCCAGTTCGAAGCGTTTGAAGGTAACAGTCAAATTCTGCCAGGCATTTCGACCGTCGAAGCCAAGGGTCATACCCCGGGCCATACGCTTTATAAAGTGGAGAGCGACGGTAACGTCCTGATGTTATGGGGTGACCTGATCCACGTCGGCGCTGTTCAGTTCCCGGAACCGGATATTGCCATCCAGTTCGACACGAACAGTGAAAATGCTGTCAGGGAGCGGGTGGACGAATTTGAACGTGCCGCAGACGCGGGCTATCTGGTTGGTTCGGCGCACCTATCTTTCCCAGGCCTGGGTCACGTTAAGGAAGCCGGCAAAGGATACGAGTTCATTCCTGCAAACTACGAAACTGGCGAATGACCATGAACCCGACCATTGAACTACTGAAATCCCACCGATCCATCCGGAAGTTCACAGAGCAGAAGATTCCCCGCGAGCTGTTCGTGGAGCTCATTCGTGCAGGCCAGAGTGCGGCGACCTCCAGTCACGTTCAGGCCTATTCCGTGATTCACGTGGTTAATCTGGAAAACAGGAAAAAAATCGCAGAGTTGGCCGGCGGGCAAGCCTACATTGCCGAATGCTCAGATTTCCTGGTGTTCTGTGCCGATATGAAACGCTCCACGGAAGCGGCAGAAAGGGCTGGTGCAGACGTCGTTCGCGGCATGACAGAGCAACTGGTGGTCGCCAGTGTCGACACCGCACTGATGGCTCAGAATGTTGCCATTGCCGCAGAATCCGAAGGCCTGGGGCTCTGCTACATTGGCGGCATCCGGAATAACCCTGCCGAAATCAGTGAGATTCTCCACCTGCCTGAACACGTGTACCCGGTGTTCGGGATGTGCCTCGGTTACCCTGCCCAGAGCCCGGAGGTTAAACCCCGGCTACCGGCAGGGACCATTCTCAAGCAAGACTATTACCAAGACGAACAGGATGAAACCCAGGTAGCGGACTTCGACGAGACCATGAACAAGTACTACCGGGAGCGCACCGGGGGCAACAAAGACACAAACTGGTCAGAGCAACTGAAGCCTTTGTTCACCAGCAAACTACGTCCGCATATGAAAGACTTTCTGCAGGGAAAGGGCTTCAAAATGCAGTGAACAGCTCAGAGTAGTTGTTGAATTTCACGCCACAACCGCCGGTAGGCATCAGCAGCCACCGATGCCGGAGCAATCAGCTCCACCGGCGTGCCATTTTCACCCATTTTTTCGACCACACTGGCGTAGGGGATAACGGTTTTTAAGCCTTTGGGCAAGTGTTCATCCTGACCGTCAATAAGATCCCGATGAAGATTCTTGCGGCGATCGGCCATGGAATAGAAAGGATGCAGCCGTGACGGCTTCAGTTTCTTCTCCCTGGCAAACGCCTGCAATTGCGCCCAGCTGTTGAGGGAAAGCCAGGTCGGTATCACCGGTACAAACACGGCGTCCGCAGCTTTCAGGACCTGCTCAGACAAACGGGACAGGGAGGGCGGACAATCCAGCACCACAAGCGTGGTGTCCTCGGAGAGCGGCGCCAGCCACTGCTTGATCAGGTTAGTGCTGTCATCCTGATCAAGCTTCAAGTCAAGGTTGCGGAAGCTGGTATGAGAAGGGATAAAATCCAGATTGGGGTAACCGCTCTCATGAATGAATTCGGCAATTGGTGTCTTCCCCTTCAATAATGCAGACAGTTTATGCCCCTTGATCCTGTCTGCACCTGCCAGGTACCAGCTCGATGCCCCTTGCGGATCCAGATCCCAGAGCAGAGTGGAGTAACCAGCCTGGCTGGCCAGGTACGCGATATTGACCGCAGCGGCGGTTTTGCCTACGCCTCCCTTTAGACTGTAAAACGCGATCGTCCTCACTTTTTCTCTCCTATCGTGCAGGCATAAAAAAACCGGGGATGCCCCGGTTAAAGTATTCACACGATGCATAAACCCAATGTATGTCGTCCTGATGAGGGGCATCCTAGACCAATACCGATGACAGTTTGATGACAAGCCTCAGAACTGGCCGTCAGACCTTCTGCCACACGGTTAGTTCCGAAAAACTGTGCTGGAATTTGTTCCGGGTCTCCCGGATTACGAACGGCATACTGCGTGGGTAGCCCAAAATGCGGAAGTGAGGTGCGAGCGTGTCCCGCAGGCCATCCAGCGTGCTGTACTCTTCACCATTCTTCTGAAATCCGCCAACCCATTCCTCTTTGGGGGTGTATTCCTCAAGCCAGGTATAAGGCGACGCAATGACCAGCAAACCGCCATCATTGATCCGCTCATGTATCGTTGTGAGGAAGGTCGCGGGCTTATACAGACGGTCAATCAGGTTGGCCGCAAGCACCAGATCGTAACCGCTGAACTGAGGCTTCAGGTCGCAGGCGTCACCCTGATGGAAAGCCACCTTCTCCACAGTGTGGTCCAGCCCCAGGCCCGGCAATGTGCGCTCATGGTAGCTCACCAGTTCCCCTTCCTCGGGGCGCGCATAGCGAACACATTTCTGTTCCGCCATTTCCACACATTTATGGATAAAGCTGGCCGAGAAGTCGATCCCATCCACATGCTCGAACTGCCTCGCCAGCTCGAAGGTAGACCGCCCACAGGCACAGCCAATATCCAAAGCCTTCCCCATGGTTCGGCCATTCATGGCATCAATGCATGCCAGCGCCAGCTCCCTCGGAAAATTCGGCTCTCCATGCCACTGCTCTCCGAAATGGAACTCGCAATACTGGGCAAGCGTCGTATCGTTTTCGTAATAACCGCTCGGTCGCATTTACTCAGCCTCCATAGGCCCATGACGGAGCTTCATCATACAACGGAAAACCACCGGCAGAAGAATCTAAGCCCTTTCGGCTCAGGATCTGGTCATTCTGAAAAGCATGGACCTATCATGCACAGTAAAGGCTATCGTAGAATTAATGTGACTGCTTGCAACCAACACCTGCAACGGCCACTTCAAACCTCTGAACCCTCCGGTCGTTGTCGACATCTGACCACCAGGCCATCAGACCATAGGGCGCAATCCGGGAGCATCATGAACAACCATCCTGACTACTCACTGCTGGAACTCGCTTCAGTTCGCGAAGGTGATTCCGTAGGTACCACCCTGACAAACAGCGTGGCTTATGCCCAGCACGCCGAAGAACTCGGCTTCAAGCGATTCTGGCTGGCAGAACACCACAATATGGAAGGCATCAGCAGTTCCGCCACCTCGGTTTTGATTGGTCATATTGCCGGCAAAACCCAAACTATCCGGGTTGGCTCCGGGGGCGTGATGCTGCCCAACCACCCGCCCTTGGTGATCGCCGAACAGTTCGGCACTCTTGAAAGCCTCTACCCGGGCCGGATTGACCTTGGGCTTGGCCGGGCACCGGGCACAGACCCCATAACGGCTCGCGCCCTGCGCCGCGATGGCGTGGGCGCCGAGCAGTTCCCGGAAGACGTAGCACGGCTCCAATCCCTGCTCGCACCTCTGCAGCCTGGCCAAGCGGTCAAAGCCATCCCCGGTGCCGGCACCAATGTACCAGTCTGGCTGCTCGGCTCCAGCCTCTACAGTGCCCAGCTCGCGGCCATCCGCGGCTTACCCTATGCATTTGCCGGGCACTTCGCCCCGCGCCTGTATCGTGAAGCCATAAAGGCCTACAGAGACAATTTCCAGCCTTCAGAACAACTGACACAGCCTTACACTATTCTGGCGCTTCCCGCTGTGCCAGCAGATTCCATGGAAGAAGCAACATACATGGCAACCACCAGTTACCAGCGCATCCTCTCGCTTTTCAGGGGCCAGCCGCTCTGGATGAAGGCACCCGTAAAATCCATGGACGGCCTGTGGAATGCCGGCGAGCACGCCGCAGTAAAGGATTTTCTGGCACTCCAGTTGCTCGGCGATGCCGCAACCATCAAGAGCCAGATTAACGGGCTGCTGGCCAGCGTGACGGTGGACGAACTTATGTTCACAGTGGATATCCATGATCCGGAAAAACGCCGTCATGCACTGGACATACTCGAAGAAACCCGGCGAGACTGAGACATCATGAATAAGAGCGCCACTCATATTTTTCTCTCTCACGGACTTGAGAGCGGCCCTGGCAGCACCAAAATTCAGGCTCTGAAAACTCTGGCGAAAACCTGCGACGACGTTCAGGTGTATGCAATTGACCATCGAAGCACCAAAGACCCGGCGGTTCGCCTTGCTCAGATGCAGGACGCAATTGCCAAAAGCGGTGCCGCTCCGGAAAACATCATTCTGGCCGGCTCCAGCATGGGAGGCTGGGTATGCGCACAGACCAGCGCGCAGACACCGGTTCTGGGATGCTTTCTGCTGGCTCCGGCACTGGCGCTTCCGAACTACCCTCAATCCAGCCCGCACATCCAGGCCAGACATGTACAGATTATCCACGGCTGGGATGATAGTGTTGTGCCCGCCCTGCCGGTTATTGAGCTCGCCCGGCAGCAAGCGCTTCCAGCGCTGATGTTGCCCGACGGCCACCGGCTTGAGAACAGCCGTGACCGGATCACTGAAGAGTTTCGGATGTTTCTTTCAAGAGCGGGCATCAATCGAACAGCGATTGACCAGAAATAAACCAAAAATGCCAATTTCTTGCGAAAGTCGCCAAGTTTTGCCAGTCTTCAGTAAAGAAACAATAAATGTCTGAAAAAAAACGAACGGAGAGAACTCGATGAGCAGCATGAGTAAATTCAAGAAACTGGCCGGCATTTCAGCGTTCGCATTCGCGGCAATGACCGCAGCAAACTCCGTGAACGCAGCCAATTGGCGCTATGCACACGAAGAGTATGAAGGCGACGTACAGGACGTATACGCGTATAAGTTCAAGGAGTACATCGAGGAAAATTCGGACAACACGCTGCAGGTTTACCGGTTCGGTGAGTTGGGCGAGTCCGATGACATTATGGAGCAGACCCAGGCTGGCATCCTGAACTTTGTTAACCAGTCTCCTGGTTTCACGGGTGCCCTGATTCCGGAAGCACAGATTTTTTTCATCCCGTACCTGATGCCTACCGACATGGAGACCGTCGTCAAGTTCTTCCGTGAGAGTAAGGCGATCAACGAGGATTTCCCGAAGCTGTACGCAGACCAGGGTCTGGAACTGTTGAAGATGTATCCGGAAGGTGAAATGGTGGTTACGGTTGATGAGGTGGTCACCAGCCCAGAGGGCTTCGACAACAAGAAGATCCGAGTGATGACCAACCCACTGCTGTCCGAAACCTACTCAGCCTTTGGTGCAACTCCGACCCCACTTCCTTGGGGCGAAGTATACGGCGCGCTGCAGACCAACATGATTCAGGGCCAGGAAAACCCGATCTTCTGGATCGAATCTGGCGGACTGTATGAAGTATCTCCAAACCTGGTCTTTACCAGTCACGGCTGGTTCACCACCGCCATGATGGCTAACCAGAACTTCTATGAAGGCCTGTCCGACGCCGACAAGAAGCTGGTGCAGGATGCTGCCGACTACGCGTTTGAAAAGATCATTGTGCACATCGATGGTCTGGCAGACGAAGCACTGGCTAAAATCCAGAAGGCCAGTGATGAGGTCACGGTCACCCGTCTGACTGACGAGCAGATCGACGTCTTCAAGGCCCGAGCTCCGCAAGTTGAGAAAAAGTTCATTGAAATGGCTGGTAAAGGCGGTGAAGACCTGCTGAAACAGTTCAAGAAAGACCTGGAAAAAGTACAGAACGACTGATCCTGAATCGTTCCTGACCGCCGGCGCCCGCCGGCGGGCGTTTTATTGGACTAACCACGCCCCGCCAAAAACCAATAACCGGCAGGGAGCGACATGATCTGGAGCAGACCCCATGTCCGAGAATACCCCGGAGATAGACGACGATACCGGTACTTTCGAGTCCGGCCTGCCCGGGTTTTTGGGAACAATAGACGGATGGATAGCCAATGCTGAGGCCGTCATTCTGGCCGCAGGCATAATCCTCATGGCCATCAACACCGTCGTGAACGTTATTGCGCGATTTGTATTTGGAGAGGGCTTCTTCTTCTCCGGCGAAATAAACCGTATCCTGATTATTCTGGTTACCTTTGCTGGCATCGGCTACGCGGCACGTTACGGACGCCATATCCGGATGTCCGCCATTTACGATGCACTTCCGCCCAAGGGCCGAAAAGTACTGATGATTTTCATTGCCCTGTTCACTGCGATGGTGATGTTTTTCCTGTGCTACCACTCGTACGGTTATATAGAAACACTGTACGGCCGCGGCCGTATTTTGCCGGCGCTCGGTTTTGAAATCTGGTGGATTTATATCTGGGCACCCGTGGGCTTCGCTGTCACCGGCATTCAGTATTTCCTCACAGCCATCAAGAACTTCACCAGTGAGGACGTTTACCTCTCCACCGGTGTGATTGACGGTTACGCTGATTCAGAATCGGAAGTCTGATCCGGTAACACACCGGACCCAATAAAAAAGGGCACACCTATGGCGACTATTTTAATGATCATCATGATCGGGCTGCTACTCCTTGGCTTCCCGATGATGATTCCACTGACGACCGCCGCCGTCGTTGGCTTTGTCATGATGTTCGACGGCTTCAGCCAGATGGGCACCTTCATTCAGCAAATGATGGGGGGCATCCGACCCGCTTCACTCATTGCAGTGCCCATGTTCATTCTCGCCGCAGACATCATGACCCGCGGCCAGTCTGCGGACAGACTGATCAATATGGTTATGGCCTTTATCGGCCACATAAAAGGCGGGCTGGCGATCAGTACCGCGACCTCCTGCACGCTTTTTGGTGCCGTTTCCGGCTCTACTCAGGCAACCGTTGTGGCCGTGGGCTCCCCTTTGCGCCCAAAAATGCTCAAGGCCGGCTATTCTGATTCGTTTACTCTGGCACTGATCATCAACGCCAGTGACATTGCCTTCCTGATCCCCCCCAGCATCGGCATGATCATTTACGGGGTTATCTCCCAAACATCCATTGCAGAGCTGTTCATCGCGGGTATAGGCCCGGGCCTCCTGATCCTGTTCATGTTCTCGCTCTACTGCCTGTTCTACGCCTACAAACACAACGTACCCACCGAACCCAAGGCAACCTGGCGCGAGCGTGCTTTCTCCGTCCGTGGTGCTATTTGGCCGCTGTTTTTCCCGGTCATTATCGTTGGTGGTATTTACGGTGGTATCTTCAGCCCGACTGAAGCGGCAGCCGTCTGTGTGCTCTATGCATTTCTGTTGGAATTCATTGTATTCCGCTCATTGAAGCTTGGCGAGATTTACAAGATTGCCAAGTCTACCGGCCTGATCACCGCCGTGGTTTTCATCCTGGTGGCCGTGGGCAACGGGTTCTCCTGGATTATTTCCTTTGCCCAGATTCCACAGGCAATACTGGAATCTGTAGGTGTTAACGAGGCTGGCCCGATTGGCGTGCTCATCGCTATCTGTGTCTCGTTCTTTATTGCCTGTATGTTTGTTGATCCAATCGTTGTGATCCTGGTACTGACTCCGATTTTTGCGCCCGCTATTCAAGCGACTGGCCTGGACCCGGTGCTGGTGGGTGTACTCATTACCCTGCAGGTTGCGATTGGCTCGGCAACGCCTCCATTTGGCTGCGACATCTTTACGGCTATTGCGATCTTCAAGCGGCCTTATTTCGAAGTTATCCGGGGCACACCGCCGTTTATTATCATGCTGATCGTGGCTGCCGGGCTGATCATTGCCTTCCCGCAAATTGCCCTGTTCCTGCGTGATCTTGCCTTTCCAGATTAACGTGCAACCGGTTCTGGATTTTTAAGGAGAAAACAATGTTCAAACGGATACTGGTGGCGGTGGACGGTTCCAAAACCTCTCTCGGGGCGCTGGACAAGGCTATTGGACTGCAAAAACTGATGCCTGAGGCAGAGATTTTTATTCTCTGTGTCTACAAGCATCACAGCCTGTTTGAGGCGTCACTTTCCATAGGCCGGCCGGCAGATATGGACATTCCGGATAAGGTTCTTTCGGAATACGCCAAAGGGGTGGTCAATCACGCCAAGGATATGGCAAAGGAACACGGAGCGACCAACGTTCGCGGCTTTGTGAAAGCCGGGCGTCCCTCGAAGGTTATTGTGCAATTTGCTCAGGACAAGGAAGCGGACCTGATCGTGGTGGGCACCCGTGGCACTCACAGCGACAAGGACGGGATGTTTCTCGGCAGTGTGTCACACCGAGTGGCCGCGCACGCCAAGTGCCCGGTACTGGTGGTCTGAGCACCCTGTGTTTAAGCCGGCCAGGCACTCTGCCTGTCGGCTAAGACTCTGAAAACACCGCAACATTATCACGCCCGCCTGTTTTTGCCCGGTACAGCGCTTTATCTGCAAGCTTGAACAACTGCCCTGGCTCGTCGGTGGTGGACGGCCAGGTGGCAACACCAATTGATATGGTCAGATGGCCCAGGTTGTTACCCTCAAACACAACCGGCTCATTCCGCACTGCCTCTCGCAGTTGCTCCGCCCCCTCTCTGGCACCGGCCATGTCCGAGCCAGGCAGAATTACCACAAACTCCTCGCCACCATAACGACACACAATATCGCTGCCACGGAAACGAGACTTCAGTACATAAGCAAAGGTCTGCAGAGCCCTGTCACCTGCCTCGTGTCCGTGAGTATCGTTGAAGTGTTTGAAGTGATCGATATCCAGCAAGAGTAACGATAGTGGCGAGCCTTTGCGTAAAGCTACAGCCGTTTCATGGTCAAAAAGTTGGTCAAAATATCGGCGATTTTTCAGCCCGGTGAGCGCATCTTCATAGGAAAATCGCTGCAGATCCTCCCTGAGGGAAATACCCGACAACGTAACCCCTAGGCGCTCAGCCACCAGGCTAATGGATGTCACAAGCCGCGCTGCACCGTATGCAGTGTGCCCGGAGCTGTTGATACTGTCTCCCTCAAGCAGCAACAGGCTTTCGGGTACCGCACCGTGGCTCGCAAACTCGACATTAATGGGAAAACACACCAACCCCTGCCAATTTTTACCGACAGCCTCAGCATCCTCAACAGACCCAGTGATCAGGCGGACCGGCTCAGGCAGATCGCTCAGAGTCGCAACCATCGGTGCCAACCCTGGCTGCTCATTGCCATATCCCCAGTGCACAAGGCGCTCATAGCTGTCGTCAGGCTTTCGTCGATAGATCATGCCTTTGAGCGGGCTGCAGAGGTTCTGCACGGAGTCTACAAGTAGCTGAAGTGCCTGGTTCAGGCCAACACACGCCTGCAGCTCGGCAATAACATCTGAAAATACCCGGCTCTTCTCATTCTCGAACGCCAGCAAACCCGCTCTTGCCTGCTCCCGCTGCAGAAGGGTTTCCGCTTTCTCCGTACGTTCAGCCACCTGCTGCTCCAGAGTCACCGTCAACTCCTGCAGGGCTTTCTGGGTACCCGCATAATGCCTCAGTGAAATAATGACCACCGCCAGAGCAAAGAAAAGCAAACCAAGGCTGACCGGCACCTGCCCCCAAGGCAGAAAACCATGAGCCACCGCCATATCGGCGACAAGCAAAGCGCCGAATACACCGCAAGCCACCACAAGAACCTTTTGTTCTCCAGACAGTGAGCGGAATCGGGGCACAATTAACAAACCCATCACAGACAGCGAAATCAGGAGCAGAGCATCGAAAGGCGGAAAGGTGGATGAGAGATCCACCACACCCGTCAAAGCCAGGCCCAAAGCGCCAACCAGATAACCCAGGTGCAGTTTCCAGATCAACCTGATCGCCCGGGGCCGGCGATTTTCCAACCATTGATCCAGCATTAGCCCGAGCGCGACAGGCAACAGGTAATAACTTCCGGCCGCCAGGTAATTCCATAACAGGGCATAGGGAACAATTAGCAGGCTGGCCTGGCTCTCGGCCACCAGCATGACGGACGAGGCCAGTGCAAACAACGCAATGCTGGAAAAGGTCTTTCTGCCACCCTGAAGCAGGGAGAATATCAGCGCGAGTAAAGCCACCAGCAGCGAGAACCCGGCAACAAGCAAGGCTTCGAGGGAGTTTGCGAGAATATAGAGAACGAGCTCTGAGCGGTCCATGATGCTGACCTCGCCCCAGAGGCCGATATCCGTGTAGTCGGAAAACACACGGAAGTAGAGCTCCTTGTTCTGATAGCCGTCAGGAAGTGCGATCTCGTGCCAGGGCCAGCCTTCAAACCTGCCTCGCCCGTCTTTATCGAAAGCCCCGTACTGATAAATGTTGTCGCCACCCAGCCAGACCTGAACAATCAAATCGACGCTGAGAATATAAAGAACGGGATTTTGCCAGTCGCCTGCCGGAAGTGTTACCCGGTACCACACCTGATCTCGGCCATCGCGGCCAGGAGGATTAGAGGGGAAATCAATGGCGTGCCACTGCTCCGGCTGCTGCGTAACTGACCAGTCCGGCACTCCTTGCGTACTAAAGGGTAAATCGCCCCAACGGTATTCCCAACCGTCGGTCACAGGCTGTGGTGCTACACCAGCGGCAACAGGCCCAATCCCACATAGAACACCAAGCACGATAATCAGGATTTTCAGAAAGGGCCTGTGCATTGACGCTGGAATCCTGCCAGAAAGGGCTTTACGGGCAAGTATAGAGCACCATCGCCCTTACGTGTAGAAATCAAAGACAGTAAAGCACCCGAAAAAGCCTGTATTGCAGGGCCATGGGATAGCCCTGCAACGTCAAACCAGGGCAAGCTTCACAGCCCGGACTTCAGCTTCTCCCAGTACTTGGCGTATACCTGCAGAGCTTCGTCCCCAATATCGGTCTGGAACTCGGCGTTTATCATGTCTTCTGATGTGGGGTAGCTGGCGCGATTTCCGGCAACGTCTTCACCCAGAAGCTCACGGGCCGGCAGTACCGGTGTGGCGTAGCCGATATCTTCGCTGATCAGTGCCGCAATTTCCGGCTGCAGCACAAAGCTTATGAACTTATGGGCAGCTTCCGGATTACTGGCGTTCTTCGGAATTACAAAGCTGTCCAGCCAGGCAATAATGCCTTCCTTCGGGTACACATATTCCAGCGATTCCATGCTCTCCTTGCCCATAACGGCTTCACCGTTCCAGATCATACCCACATCTGCCTCTCCTTCCAGAAATGGCATGCGCGGGGCGTCTGAGTTAAATGTACGCACGGAAGGCATCAGCTCTGCCAGCTTTTGATAGGCCTCTTCAATCTGCTGCGGATCGGTACTGTTACCGGAGTAACCCAGAACGCGCAGGCCCATGTGGAATACTTCGCGCATATCATTGGTCAGTATCACCCGACCCTTGAAGCGCTCTTCCCAGAGATCTTCCCATGCGGTAACCGGCTCGCCTTCAATATCGGCAGTATCTACGCCAATTCCCGTTGTGCCCCAAAGGTAAGGCACGCTGTATTGGTTGTCCGGGTCGATATCCAGGCCGGTGATTTCCGGGTCAAGCTGATCAAAACCGCTGATTTTGCTCCGATCGATGGGCATCAACAGCCCTTCGTTGCGCATTTTACTGACGTAGTAGGTTGACGGCACCGCAAGATCATAGGCGGCACTCTCATCCAGCAGTTTCAGCCGTGCGTACATGGCTTCGTTGCTGTCATACGTGGTGTAGACCACTTTGATGCCGGTCTCTTCCTGGAAACGAGTCAGCACTTCCTGAGGCATATACTCCGACCAGTTATACAGGTTTAGCACCTGCGGATCGTCTGAACTACAGCCAGCCAGGCCCATTGCCAGCAGGCAAGCCAGTGCGAGTTTCTTCATTGTTTGCTCCTTGAAAGAATCCATTGCGACAACATCAGCATTACCAGTGAGAACACCAGCAACAGAGTGCCAAGTGCATTTACTTCAGGTTTAAGCCCCACACGCACCATCGAGTAGATGCGCAGTGGCAGAATTTCATAGCTTGGGCCGCTCACGAAGGTGCTCACCACAACATCGTCCATAGAGAGCGTAAAGCCGAGCAACCAGCCCGCCATCAACGCCGGCATGATAACCGGGATCAGCACGGTGCGGGTCATGGTAAAATCGCTGGCGCCAAGATCCCGCGCCGCTTCAGGCAAGCGCTCATCAAAACCGGCGAGCCGGGCCATAACGGTAATCACCACGAACGGCAGGCAGAAAGTAACGTGCGCCAGCAGCAGCGATACATACCCAAGCTGCAGACCCAGCAACAAAAACAGCCCGAGCAATGAAATTGCCAACACAATTTCCGGCGACATCATGACCACAAACAGCATGCCTTTCAGCACTTTCTTTCCACGGAAACGGTAACGGTGCAATGCCAGGGCCGTCAGCGCTCCTATGAGCGTAGACACTGTGGCCGCCGTGAGCGCCAGCCACAGAGAGTTCCACATGGCCAGCATCATGGCGTGATTATTGAACAATGATTCGTACCAGCGCAGGCTCAAACCGCCCCAGTTGTAGCCGGTGCGGGAGTCATTAAAGGAAAACACAACCAGCACCACAATTGGCACATACAGAAGCAGGTACACCAGCGCGAGATAGCTACGGGAAAGCCCGCGCATTACGTACCCTCCTCGCCCAAGCGGCGCTTACTCAGGCGATGGGCAAACATCAGCAGCGCCATAGTGAGGGTCAGCACTATGCTGGCGGCGGCACCAAACGGCCAGTTGCGGGCATCCAGAAATTGATTCTTGATCACGTTGCCCACCAAGAGATTGCGCGAGCCACCGAGGATGTCAGGTACAAAAAACAGCCCCATGGCGGGCAGTAATACCAGCATGACACCCGCCAGCACTCCCGGCAGCGTCAGCGGTACAATGACGTTTTTAAAGGTAGCAAAACGCCCTGCGCCCAAGTCGTGGGATGCAAGCAGCACATCCTGGCGCAGGTCTTCAAATACCGAGTACAGCGGCAGTATCATGAACGGCAGCAGCAGATACACCAGGCCGACAATCACGGCGCCCTCGGTGTATAGAAGCTGCACCGGCTCTTCGATCACGCCCAGAGACATGAGCGCGCTGTTGAGCAAGCCGTTGGTGGCCAGGATCAGCTTCAGGGCATATGTGCGCACCAGCGAGTTTGTCCAGAAAGGCACAATCAACAGAAAGATAAGCAGTATTTGCCGGCGCTTTTCTACGCGCGACAGCGCCCAGGCAAAAGGATAGCCGATCAGCAGGCAAACAAGCGTGGTCGTTGCTGCCATGTACAACGAGTGAAGAAAGACCTCCAGATACAACGGATTGAACAGTTGCCGGTAGGCATCCAGGTTCAATGGCAGGGAAATAAAGATCGAGGGGTCGCGTGTCATCACGCTGGCACCCACTACCAGCATATTGGGTGCAAGCACGAGGAAAAGCAGCCAACCCCATACCAGCACCAGAACAGCCGCTCTGAACGGCTGTTGCTTAATGCTCAGCATCATCGGCAGCCAGCTCCTCTTCATCAGTCAATGGCTCGTCGCTTTCTTCCGCCAGCAACCATTCCCAGCCGTCTACCCAACTGACGCGCACCCGCTCGCCAATGCTGTAATCAAACGTGGGATCATCCTCATCAAAAAACTCGCTGGCCATCACTTGGCTGCCGTCTTCCAGCTCAATAACCGAATCCAGAGTGCTGCCTTTGTAGTTACGCTCTACAATCTTGCCTGCCACACCCTCGGTATCATCCGGCGCAAGTACCCGGATATCTTCCGGGCGCAGCAAGACGTGCAGCGGCTGATTCATCGCGACCCGGAAAGACGGCTTGCTCAGCACCCGACTCAGGCCAAACACATCCACACTAATGCGCGCGTCCTCAATCCCGGTAACGCGGCCAGGGAAAAAATTGGTCTGGCCCACAAAACGCGCGGTAAACACATTCGCCGGGCGCTCATAGACTTCCCGGGGTGTGCCTAACTGCTGAATAGTCCCGTCCTTGAGCACCGCAATGCGATCAGACATGGACAATGCCTCTTCCTGATCGTGGGTGACGAACACGAAAGTAATACCCAGCTCCCGTTGCAGGCGCTTGAGTTCGACCTGCATAGTCCGGCGCAGCTTGTAGTCCAGTGCAGACAGCGGCTCATCCAGCAACAACATTTTCGGCCGTTTGATCACAGCCCGGGCAATCGCAACCCGCTGCTGTTGACCGCCGGAAAGCTGGTGCGGCTTGCGTCTGGCAAAGTCCTCCAGCTGGACCATGGCCAGTGCGTCCTCAACACGTTCCCTTATTTCCGCTTTCGGCCATTTTTCCATTTTCAGGCCATAGGCCACATTGTCAAAAACCGACATGTGAGGAAACAGTGCGTAGTTCTGGAAAACGGTGTTAAGCGGCCGATTCTCGGGCGGGGTCTGTGTAATATCAACGCCAGACAGCGTAACGGTGCCCCGGTCCGGGAGCTCAAAACCCGCCATCATGCGTAAGAGGGTGGTTTTACCACAGCCGGAGGGCCCAAGAAGGGTAATGAACTCGCCATCATCAATCGTGAGGCTGAGTTCGTCCAGTACGGCCTTACCGTCAAACTGTTTGCTGATACCGCTCAGCGATAGGAGTGTTTTAGTCATCAGCCCTGCCCAAAGAATAAGCGGCGTATTTTTTCAGAAAGAACGCTGCATAAAAAGGGTAGTGCAGGATTTTCGCACTACTATTTCGAGGAATGTTCTGAAAAGAAAACTCCCTGGCTATCAGAATAGCCAGGGAGTAGGTGGCAGGGCTTAGTCGTTAGAAATACTGTTCAAGTAAGCTTTATCTGAAATATTGGTCCACTGGCGAACCTGTTTCAAGTAGCTACGCTGAGAGTCGATGATCTCTTTCGCCAACTCATCTTTCTCAGCCGCCTCGGCCAGCAACTTCTCGGTTGCATTGCGCATTGCATCGATAACTTCCGGCGGAAACGTCTTGTGCGTTACGTTCGGATAATCTTCTTTCATGCGATCCCATGCCACACCGCTTTCGTGGGTGGTCTGGATGTACATATCGTAAGCGGCTGTGCGCATGGCTACCCGCAGAATTGCCTGCAGGTCTTTCGGCAGCTTATTCCAGGTTTTCTGGTTAATCAGGAACTGTACTTCCGCGCCCGGCTCCTGCCAGCCTGAGTAGTAGTATTTAGCGATCTGATGAAAGCCCATCGGGAAATCAAGAGCTGGCCCTACCCATTCAACCGCATCAACCGTACCGCGCTCGAGCGCTGTGTAAAGTTCGCCAGGTGGCAGGTTGGTCACCGCAACGCCTAGCTCGGCCATGACTTCACCCGCAAACCCCGGGGTGCGCATTTTAAGGCCTTTGAGATCCGCTACGGAGTTAATTTCCTTGTTGAACCAGCCGCCCATCTGGTTACCGGTATTACCGCCCGGGAAGGAGAGCAGGCCATATGGCTCATAGACCTTCTGCATCAGCTCCATGCCTTTGTCGTAGTAAAACCAGGCATACATTTCCTGTGCGAGCAGGCCAAACGGTATTGTGGTGAAGTACATCGCGTTGGGAATCGTGCCCTTATAATAATAAGAGGCCGTGTGACCCATGTCGTACTGGCCATTACGCACGAGATCGAAAATGCCAAAAGGCGCTTTGTGCTTGTTGGAACTGTCGATACGGATTTTCAGGCGCCCGCCGGACATTTCTTCGGCCATCTTGGCCATGTTTTCGGTGGTTTCGCCAAGAATGGGCGAATTAGGGCCCCAGGTTTGCGCAAGCTTGAGCGTATAGCTTTCTGCTGCTACGCCGAGCGAACTAATAGAGAACAACAGCGTCACCGCTGCCACTCTGAACAGACGAGTCATCATCGTTAGCACCATTTATCGTTTTGTTTTATCGCGTTGTTATCGTTGTGACGCCTGCAATACTAGCCCGTGATCACATCCCACGCCAAGGGCGCCTCTGAAAAAGCCCCGGGTGCGGAGAGCTTTTGCGCTGAACAGCCCTCTCACAAACTCGCCCGTTCGGGTCTCAGACCTTAAACCGGCTCACCAGATCCCGCAAACTCTCGCCCAACCGGGCCAATTCCTGGCTGGCTTCATTGGTTTGAGTAACACCTGTATCACTACGCTGTGCCGCATCGACAATGCGCACGACGTTCTGATTAATCTCTTCCGCCACCTGGCTTTGCTGTTCTGCCGCAGTGGCAATCTGCGTAACCTGATCGTGAATCTGCCCAACCGATTTCCCGATTGTCGCCAAGGCGCCCGTCGCGTGGTTAATACGCTCCACCGTCTCAGATGAACGATCCCGGGACCGGTTCATTCGTTCAACGGCTGAGCGGGTCTCGCTCACGAAGCCATCGATCATTTCACGGATCTGATCTGCAGACTCCGCGCTGCGCCGGGCGAGCTGGCGCACCTCATCTGCGACCACAGAGAAGCCACGACCATGATCACCAGCCCTGGCGGCCTCAATGGCCGCGTTCAGTGCGAGCAGGTTGGTCTGTTCGGTGACCGCCCGAATCACATCCAGAACCTTCTGAATATCGTCTGACTTTTCAGCCAGAGCATTGATACTGAGGGCGCTTTCCTGAATTTCCTCAGACAACTTATCTACGGCGCCCTGAGCACTGGCTATGGTTTCACCACCCTCTCGGGCCATACGATCAGCATCCGATGCAGCACCTTCAACTTCGCTGGCGTTACCGGAAATTTGCTGGATGGTCGCTGCCATCTCATTAATCGCAGCGGCAATCTGGTCGGTTTCCGAGCCCTGATCCTGCACCGACGCCCGCGTTTCATTGGCAACACGGCTCAACTCCTCCGCAGCAGACGCCACTTGGTCCGTTGTGGCGCCGACTTCCCGAATAGTCGTCTGAATTTTGATAACGAAGGCATTGAAACGACGGCCCAGTTCCGAAAGCTCATCACTGCCTTCCTCCGGCAAGCGCTGACGCAGATCACCCTCTCCGTCGGCAATTTCCTGCATCATGTCACTGACGCTCTTCAAGGGTCTGGTTACCGTGCGGCCGACAAAAACACCGATCAATAATGAGATGACCACAACGATAGCGGTGATCAGCAGAATTAAGCCGAGGGTTGCGACTATATTTTCCTCGATTTCAACACGTGCCGCCGCGACCTTTTTGTCAATATCCGTCACGTAGACGCCGGCACCGATCATCCAGTCCCAATCCGGGATGATCGTGGAATAGGAAACCTTGGGCTCTTCGTTACCGGACGCCGGGTTCATCCAATCGTAGCCGTAGTAGCCCCCAGACTCACCGGCACCGAAAAGAGCCCCAACCAGCCGCTTAAGCGTAGGATTATTGCTCGGGCCTTCTTTGGAAGGGTCCGGAGCGTATGCCAGGTTGTAAACATCTCGCCTGTAAGCAAAGACGTAGTTTGTTTTCTCAAACCGGATGGAACGCAAACGCGACGCCGCTGCAGCCTTGGCCTCATCTTCGGAAAGTGCAGGATTATTTTTAGCCTCAAGCACTACCGCTTTTGCAGCATCAATCAGGTTCTTCAGGCCGGCCTTCCGACCCTCCAGAAGACTTGACTCAAGGCGCTTTAACTCTGCCTCTCCATTGGCCTGTATCTGATTGACAGAAATCCAGGCGACGGTGGCCGCTGTAACCAATACAGGTATCAGCACAGCCAGAAGCAGGCGGGTTCGTATGCGCAGGTTGTTCAGAAAATTCATTACGGCAGATCCTCGGGAAGTCGTTGTCTCAATCTATTATCGGCTGAATCTGAAATATCTTGAATACGACTTAGTCATAACCCTGCACGAAATCGAGTGCTGCACCCTCGTCACACTTACGGCAATCAAGCTCAAAACCAAGCATGGAATGTCGCCCCGCTTCGGTGGTTACCCAAGGCCGGTTAACCCAGGGCGGGGTATGACGTACATGCTGATTATGACCACAGGCTAGTCGGGCGACCCAGTGGTCTTCTTCATCTTTGTGATATCCGGTTATCGGCTGCTTCATAACGCCCAAGTTAACTGACCAAGCTGCGTATGAAAATCGCCGGGCGTACCGGAAGATCTGCCAGATGCCTTAAAAGGTTCCATTTCAGGCGCTCCGCCCGTCCAGGCCAGTTAGCGGGAAGACTGATTTCCATCATCAGGTTAGGGCCAACCTTGGCCATTTTTACCTGTTCCGGAACAAGTCCTACAGAGCTCAATGCTTCGTGGACTTCTTCCGCAAACTCTGCCGAAGGCGCTGCCAGCAAAAGCTCCCTTACCGCACCCACGGTCATTTTCACCGGTACAAGTATGAAGTAGGCAGAAATAGTGATCATCATCACCGGGTCGGCATAAACAGCCCAAGCAGACCACGCACTCTGTTCCAGCCACCAGGTAATACCGAATCCGAGCAATACCGCTGCACTGAGAACACAATCCATAAACCACTGGCTCTGTTCGGCACCAACCAGGCCGGAACACTCCTGGCGTTCGGCCCACTTCAGATAGAGCCATACGACAGCACAACCCAAAACACTGACGGCTGCAAAAACAAGAGCTTTGTCGGCACTTACGGCGCGCCCACCTTCAAGCAATGCGGCAATGGCAGCGCCAAGCGAGAGCACACACACCAGCGTAATCACCAACCCTTTAACGGCAATGACCAAAGGCTCAACGGCACCGTGGCCAAACGGGTATTCTTTGCTGGCCGGGCGACGGACAATCCGCGCAGCGTATAACGACAAGAGCGACAACAGAAGGCTTACCAGTGAGTAAGCGCCATCAAACAGAATAACCAGCGAATCAATCCATAAGCCCCAGGTAATACCAGCCAGGGCAAACAGACCGGCCGCTACCGCAGACAGACTCAGCGCCATATTTTCCCGCGCTACAGACTTAAACATTTTGATCTCCCGTGAATTACCGGCATATTAACGCTGCACGCCTGACAGCGTGAGTCGGTGACCGACGGAAAAACCGTCACCAAGGGAGAGTTTGTTGAAAACATCGCAAATAAGAGTGTTCCTCGCTGTGGTGCGCAACGGCACCATCGCAGCGGCAGCCCGGGAGCTTAACCGGAGCCGTACCACCATAAGTACCGCGCTCGCAGCGCTGGAAGACCAGCTTGGAGTAGCGTTGTTTGAGCGCAGCGGTAATCAGCTCCAACTGACCACCATAGGCCACGCGATTCTCACTGATTGCCGTCGATTTGATCAGGTGGCCGGGCAAATCTTTGCACGCTGTCAGCACCACCTTAGCGGCGCCGAGTCGGTTTTGCGGATCGCCCGGGACGACTCGATTCCGGAATCTGTGTGGCGCGATCTTTTGCGTCGTCTCAAAATCCGCTTCCCACAGACCAGTCTTTCTATCTATTTGGCCTCACCCCGAGACCTACCTCCCCTGGTTAAAAACCAATCAGTAGACGTGGCCTATGGCTTGATGCCGGCGCTTCTGAGCGAGGGCTATCAATGGTTCCGTGAGCTTGCGGATGTGCGCATGCTCACAGTTGCCGCGCCAGATCACTCCCTGAGCCGGCTTAAGCGGGTAACCCAGGACGATCTCATCAATTATACGGAAGTCACGCTCGCGTTTATGCAAAACGACCGGTTGGAAGCGGAGTCTCCAGAAACAGCCAACTATCTGGCGTTTACCCAGTACGAGCTGATCCGGGACGCGGTTATTGATGGTGCGGGCTGGGCAGACCTGCCTTTGCCCTTGATAGCAGACGCTCTGCAGCGAGGAAAACTCAACATTGTCCACCACCGCAGCGCCAGGTGGTGGAAAGTGTTCAGTACACTGGAATCCGAACAAGCACAAGGGGGTGCCGTTGTAGGATGGCTGGCCACTGAACTGGAACAATATCTGTCTGCAATGGAATAAACCTCATGAAGGCACAGGCCTCGTACGCCCAGCCCAAGCCGACCACGAATAGATCCCCAGAGCCACCCAGATCATCATAAAACTCATCAGCTTTTCGGTACTGAGAGGCTCGTTGAACACCACTAACGCAATCAGAAACTGAATGGTTGGATTGATATACATAAGAAAACCAACGGTCGACAGGCGTAACCTGCGGGCAGCGCCGGCAAAGGCCAACAGTGGGATCGCCGTTACCACCCCGCTGGAAAGCAGCAGGAGCATGGTCGGTACATCGTCCGAAAAGTGGGAAGCGCCGGCGTAGCTCGCTGCCGCGAGCGCCAAGATAGCCACCGGCAGTAAAAGCAGCGTTTCTACAAACAGACCTGACAGCCCGTCCAACGCTACCTGCTTGCGTAGCAGCCCATAGGTTCCAAAGCTGAACGCCAGCAACAGAGTTATCCAGGGCACGACACCCAGCAAAAAAAGCTGATAAAGAATCGCGATGGTCGCCAGCACCACAGCCAGAACCTGTAACCGGGAAATACTTTCCTTGAGCACCAGCATACCCAGCCCAACGTTTACCAGGGGCGTGAGAAAGTAGCCAAGGCTGGCCTGCAACACCTGCCGGGTTTCCACAGCATAAATATAGACACCCCAGTTCACGGCAATAAACACAGCACAGCCAAGAACAAACCCAAGCTTTGCAGGCCGCGCCAGCGCTGCTTTCACGGGTTGCCAGCGTTTCAGGAAGGTGATAATCACCGCCAAAAACACACAGGACCATATCACCCGGTGGGCTACCACTTCCCATGCGGGCACCCCTTCAAACAACGCGAAGTAAAGCGGGAAGCAGCCCCACATAGTGTAGGCAAACAAGCCGTAAAAAACGCCTTTGCGGGTTTCCTGCGCGGCCATACTAATAGCTTCCTCATGATGTTGTGGCACTGAATTTAACATACCAGGCGGGTGACGCGGCCGCGCAATATGGCTTAACCTCACAACACACTCATATTACGGAGAGCCTGCCATGAAAACAGCCCACGATTTTGTCGCTGAAGCCAGACAGCATATTCAGGAAATTTCACTGGAAGACGCCGACAGCGCGATTCAGGCCGCAGACATGCTACTGGATGTCCGCGACGGGGACGAATATCGGCAGAGTCACGTTCCCCAGGCTATAAACATTTCCCGGGGCCTGCTGGAATTCAAGTTCAGCAATGACCCTGCGTTGGCAAACCGGGATATGAAGATCGTGCTGTATTGCAAGACCTCAGGCCGCGCCGCACTGAGCGCACGAGCGTTACAAGAGATGGGATATCTGCATGTGCAATCCATTGAAGGTGGGTTTGATGCCTGGCAAGAAGCCGGTAAACCCACAGCCAAACCTGAGCTGCCATCCTTCGATTAACCTGTGCCGAGGCTGTTATAGCCCCGGATAACGACGAGCCCTGGCTTGGCGGAGGGTCAGCTTGAGAGGGTCTATGGCCGCTTTGTAACCGCCATGGTCAGGCGCGAGATGCAGGTCGTTTTACCCTCCTCATTTTCCATGCGGATCTCCCATACCTGAGTTGCACTGCCAATATGGATGGGCCTGGCCGTTCCATAAACCCAGCCTTTGGTCGCTGGACGGATGTGATTGGCATTGATTTCGAGCCCGACTGCAACGGTATCCGGATCTTTCAGGCAACAGTTGGCGGCCATGCTGCCTAAGGTCTCGGCCAGAACCACCGATGACCCTCCATGGAGAATGCCAAAAGGCTGAACCGTGCGTTCATCAACCGGCATGCGGCCTGTCACGTAATCATCACCGATGTCGGTGTACTCAATGCCCATGTGGCTGACAGCCGTGTTAGCACTGGCTTTGGCCAGGTTTTCAAGGTCCGGTTTACGGGTCCAGATTGCCATACTGTTAAAAACTCTCTGACGAATTGAAAAGAAGTGTCTCTTTGCCGCTAAGGCTGCAGAGACATGTAACGGGCCGTGTACTCACTGACAAGCTCGTCCAGGCGACCTGAATTAACCAGTGTATACAGGCGATCTGCAATGCGTTCACGGAATTCGAACGTGTTGCAGCGCGAGTTCTTCGAAAACGTGAAAAAAAGCCCTTCATTGCTGACAGGCACGTCGAGGGAGACAAACTCTTCCGCCAGGCCCATACGCTGAAGCTTTACCTGGCCCTGCAATCGCTCATACAACACGTAATCAACGCGTCCTGCCAAAGCCATCTCAAAGGATTGCTCGATGGTTCTGACGCCGACAACCTCCAGATGCTTTTCAGCGTAGCCGTCAAAACCCTGCCCAAAACTGTTCCCGATCAGCGTACTTCCCTGCTTTCCTTCCAGATCCGGCCAGTGGCGATACTCAAACACCTGATCTTTGGGTACCCAGACGGCGGTGGGAAGATGGATAAAAGGCGGTAGCAGATAATCCATGTACTGGATGCGTTCTGATGTGATGAAAGCACCGGCAATCATATCGAGTTCACCCACTCTGGCAAGGCGCTGAACCCGTGCCCAGGAGCCAAGACTCCGAACCTCAAGCTTCACTCCAAAGGGCTCAAGAATTTCCTGCAGCAAAGCGGTTGCTGCCCCCGTAAGCCACTCGGGCGCTCGGGGATCCTCCCACAGCAGTGGTGGATACTCCGGGTTGCCGCTCACCGTCAGCGTTTTGCAGGGAGGCTCTGCCGCTCCTGCTTTGCAGGAAACCATCAGAGCTATTAGCACAGGGAAGAGCCTGCTGACGATGGTAGACATCGTTTTCCTGGAGCCTGACAAGTAAGCGATCATTCTGTTTTGCCTTGTTGGATCATTGAGCGTACTGATCCATGTACTTCAATACCAGATTTTCGTAAATGCCTTCAGCGACTATCAGCTTGAGCGCGGCGCGCATGTCGTCTGAATACTCCAGCACCGGCGACGTTTTGGCAACTGCAATCCAGGAGCGTTCCCCGGGCACAAAAAACGGAGACACCTTAACCGACAGTCCAAGCTCGCGAACCGTATACAACCCTACAAGCTCCGGGGCAACAACAACATCCACCCGGCCTTTTTCCATCATCAGCATCAGGTTCTCATACCGGGGGGCGGCTTCTTTAAGCAGCAATTCATCGTTATCAAACCGATTGAAATATCTGGAACCCTCAAGCACACCTATGGGTTTTCCAGCCCAGCCGATCCGTGATTTCCCGGAAAATTTCTACGTAAAGACCTGTGGGTGGCCCGCTTTCGATAACCCGATACGGTGGCGCATGATTAGCGCCCACCGTAACCGTCAGGCCACGAACGGTCTCCGTCCCCTGCTGGGCGCTCGCAGAAAAAGTCATCGCCGCAAGCAAAACGGCAATCAGTACCGGCATTGTCTATTACCCCTCCGAGCCGTTTAAACCAAACACTTACAGAGAACCGCATACAGTATAGACGCTCGCAAATCTGTGAAAGGCCAGGTTGCGTAAAAAGACGCGTATCACAATGGTTGAATTAATAGGCTAACAGCACAAGAAAAGGTAACAAGGTTGGTAACAACGGGTGACTTTCACTTCTCAACGTAAAGGACGAGCACTATGAACATTCTCATGGTTCTGACTTCCCACGACCAGATGGGCGATACTGGCCACAAAACCGGCTTCTGGCTGGAAGAATTCACCGCACCTTATTATGTGTTCCGCGACGCGGGTGCAAACATCACCATCGCGTCGCCAAAAGGCGGCAAGCCGCCGGTTGACCCCACCAGCGAAGCCGACGAAGCCCTGACAGAAACTACCCGCCGCTTTGAGGGCGATGCTCACGCCAAAGAAGCACTCGCCAGCACCAAAAAACTCAGCGACGTTGACATGAACGGGTTTGATGCCATCTTCTACCCGGGCGGCCACGGCCCTCTGTGGGACCTGGTAAACGACGACAAGTCTGTTGCTCTGATCAAAGCTGCCTACGAGCAGGACAAGGTGATTGGCGCTGTCTGCCACGCGCCGGCAGTTTTCAAAAATGTTGAGATCAAGCCGGGGCAGAACCTGGTTGGCGGTCGCCAAGTCACCGGCTTCAGCAACAGCGAAGAGGAAGCGGCTGGTCTCACAGCGATCGTACCTTTCCTGCTCGAGGACATGCTGAAGGAAAACACCGCAACCTACTCCAAGGGTGACGACTGGGCTCCGCACATTGTTGTGGATGGCAAGCTGATTACCGGCCAGAACCCGGCTTCGTCCGAAGGCGCTGCCAAAGCGGTGGTTCAGGCGCTGCAGCAAGGCTGACGAACGAACGCTGCGGTAGATAAAACAGTCCATCTGCCGCAGCTTTCAGGCGTTCTTGCGAACGTTCAACACCAAGTAGCATCCGTAACCAATAACCACACCCCAAAACGCGGAAGACAATCCATACAGAGACATACCAGAAGCCGTGACCACAAACGTGATCAAAGACGCTTCGCGATGGATGGCATCTTCCAGTGCGGAGTACAGATTTCCGGAAATAGCACCCAGCAAGGCCAAACCTGCCAGGACTGCAACGAATGCTGCAGGCAGTGACGTAAACAGACTGACGATGGTTCCCGCAAACAGTCCACCGACAAGATAGAAAACCCCGTTGAATACGCCTGCGATGTAACGGCGGGACGGGTCTTCATGGGCATCTTTACTCGTACAAATTGCCGCCGTAATCGCCGCTACTACCGTAGTGATACCACCGAAAAATGCCATGGGCAGTGAGACCAGGCTGGTTATCCCAATGATCGGTTTTGCTCTCACTGGATAACCTGCGCCCTGAATAATCGCCATTCCAGGAAGAAACTGCCCCGTAAGGCTGACTAGTACAAGCGGAACTGCCAGACTCAGGGTTGAACCCAATGTCCACTCTGGCCGAATGAATTGCGGGACGGCAAGGCTCCAGCCCACTCCCGAAAGAGACGCATCCTCCAGTACGACAGCCAGAATCACGCCAGTAATCAACAACATCACGAGCGTGTATTTCGGAGCCATACGACGGAACACAACATAGGAAACCAACATACCGATGGCCAGTGCTGGAGTGGTTTCAATAGCCGTGAATGCACCTATGCCAAATTGAAACAAGATACCCGCCATCATGCCCGCAGCAATGCCCTTGGGAATAGCGCGAACAAAAGTATCAAAAGTCCCCGAAACACCAATAATGAAGATAATTATTGCGGCCGTAATGTAAGCACCCACGGCCTCATTCAGAGACAGTTCCGGGAACAGCGACACCAGCAGTGCCGTGCCGGGCGCTGACCAGGCGGTGACCACTGGAGCTTTCAGCCAGATTGACAGGATAATGCCGGATACTGCAGCACCCATGGAAATGGCCCAGACCCAAGATGTCATCATCTCCGTAGATATACCGGCTCTCGCCCCCGCCTGAAAAAAGATGGCCAACGGCCCCGAGTAGGACACCAGGACAGCCAGAAAGCCGGCGACAATGGCCGGCAAGGAAAGATCTTTGAGTAGTCTCGACATAAGTGTGAACCCGATATTGATTATTATGAATTCGGCTCATGAAAAAGGCCCCGGGACATTGAGCAACGGGGCCAAAGAAGGAAAGGCTTGATAACTTTTACCGCGACGCTGATACCGTCATCGGCAAGTGATTCTCACCGGCTTAGCCTAAATCGCCGCCAGCCACAGGAATAACCGTTCCAGTAATGTAGCTGGCAGCATCCGATGCGAGGAAAAGGATGGGTTCTGCCTGCTCATCCAAGGTGCCGTAACGGTGCATAAAACTGTTTTCCGTAGTCTGGTCGATCAACCCTTGGTACCAAGTTTTTTCTTGCTCAGTCTGCTCTTTTACATTACGCGGCGTCAGCCGCGGTGGCGCCTCGGTACCGCCGGGCGCGGTGGCATTCACCCGGATATTGTGTGACGCGTACTCGTACGCCATATTTACTGTCATAGCGTTCACGCCCCCCTTGGCCGCACCGTAAGGCACCCTCATCAGCCCGCGTGTTGATACGGACGATACGTTCACAATCACGCCGCCCTTCTGTTCGAGCATATAGGGCAGGACTGCCCGACAGCACCAAAGCGTGGTAAATAGCGACCGCTGAATTTCCTTTTCAATCTGCTCCGGCGTGTATTGGTCAAAGGGCTGAGCCCAGATTGTACCGCCCACATTGTTGATCAGAATATCAATCCGGCCGAACTGCTTGCAGGCCTCCGCCATAATGCTTTCAGCGCCGACCCAGGTCTCCAGGTTGGCCTGAACGGCAATCACACTAGCGCCCTGATCGCGCAAATCTGACGCAACGTCGTGCACATAATCCGCGATATCCACCAACAGCAAACTTGCCCCTTCTGTGGCTGCCAGTTCAGCAACACGCTTGCCAATACCTTGGGCCGAACCGGTAATAACCATCACTTTATTGGTGAAACGGGCTTTCATGCCACTTTCTCCCCAGATCCTGACTCGCTCGATGTAAATTTTTCATAGTGAAAGGAGTGCGGCTTAATACCTTGCTCACGGAAGTAGCCAAGCACCGAATCGACCATAGGGGGTGGCCCACACAAATAGACATCCACATCGCCCTCATTGAGTGGTGCTTTGTCCATGTGGTGGGTGACGTAACCTTTGCGCGGATGATTGCTTTCGTCACTGGACACACAGG
>Ga0307486_1000220_pt1 | contig 56874 bp, 42 predicted proteins | sample CBIW02metaG_FD_203663 | JGI IMG/M metagenome (GOLD analysis project Ga0307486, IMG submission 203663) | Sea-ice brine microbial communities from Beaufort Sea near Barrow, Alaska, United States - CBIW 0.2 | ecosystem: Environmental > Aquatic > Marine > Coastal | place: USA: Alaska | collected... | reverse complement strand
TCTTCTTGGTATGTTTGTCACCACAAAAAGGGCAGTTTTTTGATTCATGGCTTTGATTCCTTGCAAATATAGACAGTATATAGCTTTAGCTCATGCACCAGCATGAATTTTGTCCATTACACCAAAAACGCTATAAACATTGTCAAAACGCTATAAACAAAGTTTATAGCGTTTTGGCTCTGCTTCAATATAGATATACAAGGGACTGCCCATGCAAAGTAAAATAATGACTTCAATGACACAAACCGCTAAGCAAAGTAAAGAACAAGTATTTAGTGCCATTCAGCCCGCGCGTTATTTAAAAGGCTTAAATAAACAGCAGGTCGGACGTGATAAAACAGTTTTGATTACGGGTGCCAGCTCAGGTCTAGGGGAAGGGATGGCACGGCTGTTTGCCAAGTTAGGCTATAATTTAGCTATCTGCGCGCGCCGTATTGAACGCTTAGAGCAGCTCAAAGCCGAGCTAACGGATCGTTATCCTGAGATTCGCATTGAGCATCGCGTTTTGGACGTCAGTAACTATGACGATATATTTGAAGTTTTTGACGCGTTTAAAGCTGACTTTGGTCATATCGATCGGGTAGTGGTAAACGCTGGTGTTGGTGAGAGCCGACGTATTGGTAAAGGGCGCTTTGAGACCAATCGCCGTACTGCTGAGATCAACTTTATCTCAGCATTAGCGCAGTGCGAAGCGGCAATGAAGATATTCCGTGACCAAAATAGTGGTCACCTAGTGGTGATATCAAGCATGTCAGCGATGCGGGGTCTGGCAGGGCATATGACTACTTATGGGGCTAGTAAAGCGGGCTTGGCGCATTTGGCAGAAGGTATCCGTGCTGATATGTTGCTGGCTAGATTACCTATTAAGGTGTCTACTATTTATCCGGGTTATATTCGTACCGAAATCAACGAAAATGCCAAGAAACTACCATTTGAGGTCGATGCTGAGACCGGTACTAAAGCTATGGTTGCGGCGATTGAATCTGGCGTTGAAGAGGCTTGCGTACCTAGCCTTCCATGGTCCATAGTCGGTCAAGCGATGAAGCATTTACCTTTGAGCGTGGTTAACAAAATCAGCTAAACAGATTTAATCTTGATTAAATTATGTCTCCAAACTTATATTTTTGAAATTAGAACCATAAAAAGCCCTCTACATTGAATGTAGAGGGCTTTTTTAACGATTTATGTTTAACGATTTATAGTTTTCAATAAAAGACTACATTTAATCAAACAACATTAACCATGGTCTGCTATATGTTTTTCACGTAGTTTATTACGTAGTACTTTGCCGACGTTGCTCTTTGGTAGCTCACTGACAAATTCAATATGACGAGGACATTTATAGCCGGTTAGGTTATCCAGCGCAAATTCCTTAATGATGTCTTTGGTAACATTGTTGTCTGCGGGCACAATGTAGATTTTGACCGCTTCCCCTTGACGCTCGTCGAGAACGCCAATCACTGCACAGTCAATAATGCCGTCACATTCCAACATTACCGATTCAATCTCATTCGGGAAGACGTTAAAGCCTGAGACCAAAACCATATCCTTTTTGCGGTCTAATAAAGTAATGTAGCCTTTCTCATCCATACTAATAATATCGCCAGTACGAAAGTAACCCTCTTTGGTAAACTCATCAATGCTGTCTTTATTATAGTAACCTGAAGTCACATTTGGCCCTTTGATGCACATCTCTCCGGCCTGATGTAGCCCCAAACGCTCACCATTATCATCAATAACGATAACATCAACGCTAGGTACTGGTATGCCAATCGTACCGTTAAATTTGCTATCAGTAATGACGTTGGCAGTACCTGCGGCAACCCCTTCGGTCATACCCCAACCTTCAATCATAGGGCAACCAGTGGTTTCCAACCAGCGTGCAGCTGTCTGCTCAGTCGCCGCCATACCACCTGCTTGTGTAATACGTAGTGAGCTGAAATCCAGTTGCTTAAAGTTCGGTTGATCCAGCAATCCTTTAAACAGCGTATTAACGGCAGGGAAAATATGGAAGGGTTGTTTTGATAGAGTTTTGATAAATCCTGGCATATCGCGCGGGTTAGGTACCAATATAAAGGTATAGCCTGAACGCATGCCTAACAGGCTAAGCATAAAGGCAAAAATATGATACAGCGGCAAGGCCATAACCATATTGATATAAACCTCATTAATATCTGAGGTGATAGGGCGGTACCAAGCTTCAGATTGTAAAGCGGCGGCTACAACATTACGTTGAGATAAAACCGCCCCTTTTGATAGCCCTGTGGTACCGCCAGTGTATTGCAAGATGGCTTTTTGTTCTAAGGTGGTTTTTATTTTTTGAAACGGTAAATTTTTACCTTGTTTAAGCACTTCAGGGAATTTGGTTACTTCGTGCTTAGGGTCATTGAGATTGTATTTAGGTACCAAGCGTTTAACTTGACGGATAATAGTATTAACTAAAATACCTTTTAATCCCATCATGTCGCCCATTTTTGACAAGACAATGCGTTTGATAGCGGTTTCATCAACGACTTGCTCAAGAGCCTGGGCAAAGTTATCAACAACAAAAATAACTTGAGCACCTGAATCATTTAACTGATGGCGCAGCTCACGGCCTGTATACAAGGGGTTAATTGGCGTACAGACATAGCCTGCGCGCAAAATACCAATCATAGTCGGCAAATACTGTGGTACGTTTGGCATCATGAGTGCCACGATACTGCCTTTGGGCAGTCCTTGCGCTTGTAGCCATGCTGCAATCGCAAGTGATGCTTTATCGACATCGTCATAAGTATGAGTAACCCCCATACAGATACTTATAGGATGGTAACGAAAGCGATTGAAGCAATCCTCATATAACTCTATTAGGTTTTCATACTGGTCGGGATCGATCGTTTTAGGTACGGTAGTAGGATATTGGGCAAGCCAAGGTTTATTCAGCGTCATAGTTAGCGTCCGTGAAATTTAATATAGGTTAAAGTTTTATAAGAAAGTAGTCACATCCGTGTCAACAACATAGATTATTGCTATGTCAGCAATATCCTGTTGAGTGCTATCCTAATTATTAACTGACTGCTAACATATGGTGGGCTTTATTTAATCTCGTTCAACTACTTTGTTCAATTACTAAGAATAAACAACTGAGTATGTTAAACGATTAATAAGTATTTTTGAGTAATTAATTTTACTTAGGTAACCTTAATATTCAAGAAATACTCAGAAAACATGAGCACTCTAAAACAAGACTTATAAATTATCTTCAACCAAAAACCCAATTCGCTGAGAAATAACTTAACAAAATAACTTAACATAGTGACATATTTTGGCAATACATTAACACAACTACAACTAAAGTCAGTATTATGATGGAAGAACTTAATAGTGCACATATAAATTTGATAAACAGATGGGTATGTGCTTTGAGCGCAATGATATTAATGATCGTTGAGCCTAAACCTGAGAGTAAAAACATTACGTTAAATAGGCGCTTATAACTGCTGTTGTCATTTACCTGAGGATATATTTGCCAAATTAAAGCAGTTTAGGGTGAGCGTGACAGGCCATGATAAGTTAAAAGTTAGTCCCTAATGCGCTGTAAAATCATACAATAAAAGCCCTCCACATGCTTATATAGAGGGCTTTGTTAACAACTTTTTTTTAATAAAGGACTAAATTGAAACAAACAGCACTAACCATGATCGGCTATGTGCTTTTCACGTAGTTTATTACGTAGTACTTTGCCGACGTTGCTCTTTGGTAGCTCACTGACAAACTCGATATGACGAGGACATTTATAGCCGGTTAGGTTATCTAGTGCAAATTCCTTAATGATGTCTTTAGTGACATTATTATCTGCGGGCACAATGTAGATTTTGACCGCTTCACCTTGGCGCTCATCGGGAATGCCAATCACTGCACAATCAATAATGCCGTCACACTCTAGCATTACCGATTCAACCTCATTCGGAAAGACGTTAAAGCCTGAGACCAGAACCATATCTTTTTTACGGTCTAGTAAGGTAATGTAGCCTTTTTCATCCATGCTGACGATATCGCCAGTACGAAAGTAATTATCTCTAGTAAACTCATTAATACTGTCTTTATTATAGTAACCTGAAGTCACATTTGGCCCTTTGATGCACATCTCGCCAGCCTGATTTACGCCGACGCGATTATCTTCATCATCAATAATAATAATATCGATACTAGGTAATGGCAAGCCAATCGTACCGTTAAATTGACGATCAGTCACGATGTTTGCAGTACCTGCGGCCACCCCTTCAGTCATACCCCAACCTTCAATCATAGGGCAACCAGTGACTTCCAACCAGCGTGCAGCTGTCTGTTCAGTCGCCGCCATACCACCCGCCTGCGAGATGTATAGTGAGCTAAAGTCTAAATGCTTGAAGTTCGGATTATCAAGCAATCCTTTAAACAGCGTATTGACGGCAGGAAAAATATGGAAAGGTTGTCTTGATAGGGTTTTGATGAATCCTGGTATATCGCGCGGGTTAGGCACCAATATAAAAGTATGGCCTGAACGCATGCCTAATAGGCTGAGCATCGAGGCAAAAATATGATACAGCGGCAAAGCCATAACCATATTAATATACACCTCATTAATTTCTGAGGTAACAGGCCGGAACCACGCTTCAGATTGCATGGCAGCGGCGGCAATATTACGCTGAGTTAAAATGGTCCCTTTTGATAGCCCTGTGGTACCACCCGTATATTGTAAGATGGCAGTTTGTTCTAAGGCCATTTTTGGCGCTTGGAATGGCAAGCTTTTGCCTCTTTTAAGCACTTCTGGGAACTTGATTACTTCATGTTTGGGATCGTTAAGACTGTATTTAGGGACTAAGCGTTTGACTTGACGGATGATAGTATTAACTAAGATGCCTTTTAAGCCCATCATATCGCCCATTTTTGATAGGACAATGCGCTGAATAGCAGTTTCATCAACCACTTGTTCAAGGGCTTGGGCAAAGTTATCAATAATAAAAATAACTTTAGCGCCTGAGTCATTCAGTTGATGACGTAACTCGCGTCCTGTATATAATGGGTTAATAGGGGTACAGACATATCCTGCGCGTAAGATACCAATCATAGTCGGCAAGTATTGTGGGACGTTTGGCATCATTAGTGCCACGACACTACCTTTGGGGATACCCTGTGCTTGTAGCCATGCTGCGACTGCATATGACGCTTTGTCGATATCGTCATAGGTATGAGTCACACCCATACATATACTCATAGGATGCATACGAAAGCGATTAAAAAATTCATCGAACAATTCTATCAAGTTACCATATTTATCAGGATCAATCGTTTTAGGCACACTTGCAGGATATTGAGCAAGCCAAGGTTTATTCACTGTCATTGTCAGCGTCCTCAAAGTTTAATAATTAATACCGGGGAAGGTGTTATAAGAAAACAGTTCTGTCCGTATCAATAATACGAATCAGCGCTGATGCGAGCAAAATGCCGCTAAGTGCGATAACGTCCTTGTTTATTGACAGACCATTCAGATATTGTGGTCGTTATATTATTTTCACTTAGTGACGGTAGCTGAACCCTTGAGCAGGTTCAGCTACTCAGCCAATTTGACGGTTAAAACAAATTCAACCGTTAAAAAGACAGTCAAGTTCAGAGACTGTTTATCGATTACTATCGACTTATCGATTGAAATTTTTATCAATTGACAGCTAAGAAAATATAACGACATATTCCAGCAATACATTAACATAACTATAACTGAACTTGATATCAGCATGCAAGAACTAAGCAGTATCTATAAAACAGATAAATAATTTCATATATAGAGTGCAATAAAGACGGGCAATGGCAGTTAAGGCAGGACGAACTGTTGTTTGTTATTAAAAAAACGACGATAAATGAGTAAAGCGCTCACTGTACAGCCAAATGTGCTACTCACACAAATCAAAAACATCGTTACGATCTGATAGCGTACTGCTTGAGTGGGATCCGCACCGGCGAGTATCTGACCGGTCATCATCCCAGGTAAGCTGACAATACCAACCACTAGCATAGAGTTAAGCGTGGGTGTCATACCGCTGATAATAGCGGCACGTATCTGTTCGTGTACGGCTTCGAATGGACGGGCGGATAGGGTTAGCATCATCTCAATACGCGCCTGTTGCTCGTGGAAGGCTTCAATAAGCTGGTTACTGGTCAGCGAGATTGCTGTTAAGGAATTACCTAATATCAGTCCCAATATGGGGATAATAAACTGCGGCGTATACCACGGCCGTACTTGTAAGATAAGACCGATAGCGATGACTGTGACTAACACGGCCGATGTACTCACTGCAATAAGGGTATCGGAAAATAACCCTTTATAGCTGCGTTTGACTCGATTTTTGGCAGCGCCTCCTGCAATCAAAGTCATAATGGTCAAAATCAGTAGCACTTCATACCACTGTTCACGTGCAAAGATCCATGCCAATATTAAGCCAATAAAGCTAAGCTGTACTACTGTACGAATCGCAGCTGTCAAAAGTGTCGCAGTCAACTTTAGCCGTAGCCGCCATGACACTATTAGAACCAGTATGATCAAGCTGCTGGCGAGCGCAACATCACTGACAGTCAGTAAAATTTGCAAGTCGTCTGTACTGGTCATAGGCGCTCATTATAAAAAATATTCAACGTAAGATAGGGGAATAGAGCACAAAAGAATAATAGCAGGAAGATGGATAATAAGTAGGGGATTTACTTACAGTCTTAGAATACTTCAGTTAATACGCCTGCCTGCATGTGCCAATGCTTGTTTGCTAATGGCATAATATCTTGAGTGTCGTGAGTCACCCATAGCAAAGTGCGCTGTGGGTCAGCGCCTAACCAGTTAATCAGTAGTTGGACAATTTTTGCCGATGTATCGGGATCTAAAGCGGCAGTGGGCTCATCCAATAACAGGACTTTCGGGGCTAATTGTAGCAGACGCAAGGTATTGACTAACTGCCGTTCACCACCTGATAGATGACTGGCGGCTTGCTGTAGAAAGTTCGCTGTACGCTCCAAATAAGCCAGTTGCTCAATATGCCAATTCCTATCAAAATCGCTTTGCTGGTAAGCGTGCAGCCGATACGGCATCTGCAAATTATCAAGGACACTACCTTCTATAAGTTGTGGGTGCTGTGCCAGTAGTGCAACCTGCGCGCGCCATTGAGTAGGCGGCGTGGTATGAATGCAATGGTCGCTACTGCTACGTTGAACCGGGTTGTCGTATTGCCAAACATTACCTGTCGTCATAGAAGATAGGCCTGCTAGTACGCGTAACAATACCGATTTCCCACTACCAGAATGTCCGGTTAGTACGGTCACTTGCCCTTGTAATAGTGAACCACTAGCGCCTGCTATCAGGGCGCGTTTATGAGTAGAGAATGACTCCTCAAATACTGGCTTGCCTTTTATTTTTGCTAGCCACTTTTGGTGTTTTCTTTGATGCCGAGCAAGGACGTTAGAGGCCGCAGAAAGAGTCGCGTTTTTCCTACTCATATCCTGATTTTCCGAACTCACGGCAGAGCTGCTATCAGTATCGTTTACTACTGTAGGGCGCGTACTATGTACCCAGATATTCTCAAACGTGAGCATAGGGCTGATACTATGCTTATTACTATGTTTATGATTAATTTTTGTCATTAGCACTGGTTATTGCTGTTCAGCGTGTTGTTTGATGGCTTTTTGAATCATATCATGTAGTTTTTGCGGCACGCGGATCGGACGTATGATTGGACCGTTATCAACAGCCATAGGGGCCACTGATTCTTGATTGACTGGCTGGTCTGAGGGTTGTGGCGATGATTGTGGTGAAGGGTCGGGCTTTATTTGATTTTGGACACAGGCAATAACGATTTTAGTGCTGCTTAATAAGGTGTTGGTAGACTTAGATTTATCTGCTGGCTCATTTTCTGGTAAGCTGCGATGAATGCTTTGATAAAATACAATACTAGCAGGTTTTAGCTCAACCTTATCAATACGCACTGAGATCACCTCATCTAAAAATATAGCCTGACGATAGTGTAGCTGTGCCTGACTGACTACAAAGTGTTGAACTTGACCATCATCAGTTTGTAAAAAATAACCATTTAGGCCAATTGTGGTAAACCAATCTCGGCGGCAGTTTTCAAAAAACACCAAATGATTGGCATGATAGACTATGCCGCCAGCGTCCGTATGGTTGATATAAACATGATAATCGGTAGCAAATAGCGGCGTAAGTACAGTGTTAACCGTTGATGCAGCAGTGGTGGTTTTGCTTATAGCAGTTGTCATAAAATTACTCGATAAAAATAATGCACGTTTTCGTGATAATAATAAATTATAAGTGGTGATAATAATTATGAATAGTAAATAGGCATTCTACTGTAGCCTAAGCGTTAAAAACACGCAACAGATAGACCAACTCAGGTCTGTTATCATAGCTATTTAAACAACACCAAGTTTAAAATATTTAGTCCAAAACAATCAAAATCGAACCAATTAATATAGGATAACGTATGACCCGTTTCGTCAGCTTTAATATCAATGGTATCCGTGCCCGTCAACATCAGCTTGAGGCGGTACGTGACATAATCGATCCTGATGTAATGGGACTACAAGAGACTAAGGTTCATGATGAGCAATTTCCTCTTGAAAATGTCGAAAGTTTAGGCTATCACATCGAATACTTTGGTCAAAAGGCGCATTATGGTGTGGCGCTGGTATCGAAAGTCGCGCCTATCTTCGTACAAAAAGGCTTTCCTGGTGAAGATGAAGAGGCACAAAAGCGCTTTATTCATGCCCGTTATGAGCTGCAAGGTCGAGAGATTGATGTGCTTAATGGTTATTTTCCGCAAGGGGAGAGCCAAGACCACCCGACTAAATTCCCAATGAAGCGTGCTTACTATGCTGATTTGATGGCTTACATTGATACACTAAAAGCTGAGGGGCGCTCGTTGATTATCATGGGTGATATGAATATAGCCCCAGAAGATATCGATATCGGCATCGGCGAGGTCAATGCCAAGCGCTGGCTTAAGAACAGAAAAACCTCTTTTTTACCTGAGGAGCGTGAGTGGTATGACGCACTCATGTCGCGTGAGCTGACGGATACCTACCGTCTGCATTATCCAGAGAGTACTGAGCTGTATAGCTGGTTTGATTATCGCAGCCGCGGCTTCAATGATGAGCCCAAACGTGGCATGCGTATTGATCATATCTTGTGTACGCCAGACTTAAAAGAGCAGTGCGTTGATGCGGGTATCAGCTATGAGCTGCGTGCAATGGAAAAGCCTTCTGATCACGCGCCGATTTGGTCCGCATTCGACTTAAGCCAAGCCTAATATTAACGATTGCATTTCTAATAAAACACTTCCAATAAATCATGATAAATATTAATTAATAAGGATTTTAATATGGCTGTCGGAGATGTCGCTGTACCCAGTACCATTTATGCCATTGACGGTATCAAACTTAGTGCTACTGCCGCTGGCGTACGCTATAAAGACCGTGACGATTTAGTCGTCATCGAACTCAATGAGAGCGCCACTACGGCAGTGGTCACTACCAAAAATGCCTTTTGTGCCGCGCCTGTGCGGGTATTGCGCGAGCACTTTGCACTGACCACACCCCGCTATTTGGTAACCAATACTGGCAATGCCAATGCGGGTACAGGTGCTGATGGCAAGCGCCGTGCAACAGATATTTGTGCTGCATTAGCGGATAAAGCTGGCGTGGATACTAACGCAGTATTGCCGTTTTCTACTGGCGTCATTGGAGAGCCGCTAAATAGTGAGGCGGTAATAGCAGGATTAGATTTGGCATTAAGCAATCTCGCTCCAGACAATTGGCTAGCAGCGGCAAATGGTATCCGCACTACCGATACCGTGCCCAAAGTTGCTAGCCAGCAGCTACATATCGCTGGTACTGACTACCATATCACGGGTATCTCCAAAGGTTCAGGCATGATACGCCCCAATATGGCAACCATGCTGGGTTATGTGGCCACTGATGCCAACATCGCTGCTGACTTATTACAAGAGATGCTCAGTGCTATTAATGAGCAATCCTTTAATCGTATTACTGTGGATGGTGATACGTCTACCAATGATTGCTGCGTGTTGATAGCAACCGGTAAAGCCAGCGCTAATGTGATTGATAGCACCGAGCATCCGCATTATCAGCCTTTATTTGACGCTCTGACCAAGGTTTTTGTGCGCTTAGCACAACTGATCGTTCGTGATGGTGAGGGTGCAACGAAATTTATCACTGTTAAAGTTACTGGTGGTAAAACCACTCAAGAATGTTGCGATGTTGCTTATGCAGTGGCGCATTCCCCTTTGGTCAAAACGGCATTTTTTGCTAGTGATGCCAATTGGGGTCGTATATTAGCGGCTGTTGGTTATGCGGGTGTCGAAGATCTCGATACTGAGCAGATTGATGTCTCGTTAGATGAGGTGCTGATTTGTCAAAATGGTGGTGTTGCCACTGATTATACTGAAGCCGCCGGTAATGCAGTCATGAGTCGCCCTGAGATTACCATTCATATTGACTTAGCACGCGGTACGGCAAGCGATACTGTCTATACCTGTGATTTGTCCTACGATTATGTCAAAATTAATGCTGACTATCGTAGCTAATACCTAATACTTTAGAGCTAAATACTCGTGCCTGACAATTATAGTTAGCTTTACATCTGACTAACTTCAGTTGCAAAACCTGACGTTAAATTACAAAGCAGTTATAGAAGCTAAGGTTTTAAGCACCTTATACTAGTCGCAGTACAACAATAAACGGTGCTGTTAAAACTTAGCTGCTTTTTGGCTTAGTTTCAATAGCACTATTACGAACGCCTGACTTACTCTGAATATTTATAAGTGTTCATAATAAAGAACTTATAAATGACGTTAACAAGTGAAGATAGGCGGTAGTGATTTAACGGTAATTAACTGAGGATAGTATAATGAAAAAATTAGCAATCGCAGCATTGGCATCAACTTTTGTATTAGCAGGCTGTTCTACTATGGGACTAGACAACGAGCGTGACATGGTCGTTGAAGGTCAAGCGGTCAGTGTTAAAGTGGTCAACATTCCAAGTTTTGAAGTAGAAATTGCGCCGCGCAAAGCGTTGTGTGAAATGATGGATACGAGTGGCAACACAGTTGAAGCTCAATGCTTACAGTATCGCCAGACTTATCAGAAAAACTATAATACTCTAAACGGTAATATCCAAGGCTTTACTTATGAGCCAAACTATCGCTATATTTTAGATGTGCGTCAAGAAGCTATTGCTGACACTACTTCAGGTATGGTAAAACCAGTATGGCTACTAAACGAAGTGGTTTCAAAAACTGCTGAGTAGTTATTAGTTTATTAATAGTTGTGATTGCCGTTTTATTTAATGAGCAAATCCTAAACTATCATTTCCTGTCCTAAAATAAGAAAAGCCTCTAATTCGTTAGAGGCTTTTCTATGCAGGTCGTTTTGTTTTAGTTATGATTGGATATAAATAATTAGCACTGACTATATTTTACGCTAACGCCTTGAGTTGCCGTGGGTATGCGGTTATCAGCATAGATGGCAAGGCCACCACGCGATGTTTCTTTATAGCTGTCCAACATATCAGCGCCCGTTTGTTTCATGGTTTCAACGACTTTATCAAAAGACACAAAGTGTTGTCCGTTACCACGGCAGGCAAGACGTGCCGCATTGACGGCTTTTACCGCGCCCATAGCATTGCGTTCGATACAAGGCACTTGTACCAAGCCGCCAACCGGATCACAAGTCAGACCTAGATTGTGCTCAATGCCTATCTCAGCAGCATTGAGACATTTGGCAGGATCGCCGCCTAGGATTTCTGCTAATGCAGACGCTGCCATTGCGCAGGCAGAACCGACTTCTCCTTGACAGCCCACTTCCGCACCAGAAATTGAAGCATTTTGTTTGATTAAGCTACCGATCGCAGTGGCATTCAACAAAAATTTGCGTGCGCCATCTTGGCTGTAGCTGGATAAAAAGTCGCGGTAATAATGCATGACTGCAGGAATAATACCCGCAGCGCCATTGGTTGGCGCGGTTACCACATTACCGCCATTGGCATTTTCTTCATTGACCGCTAACGCGTATAAGTCTATCCAGTCCATTGCGGCAAGCTTATCGGATTTTGTAATAGGCTGATCCCTTTCAGCGCACAGTTGTAAATGCAGCGCTTGTGCACGACGTTTGACATCCAAACCGCCCGGCAATATGCCACTGTTTTGACAGCCACGTGTCACGCAATCTTGCATCGACTCCCAAATAGCATCCAAGTAAGCAAAGACTTCTTCTTGATCACGGTAATGAAGTTCGTTCGCCAATACCAATTCGCTGATACTTAACTCATGCTCACGACATGTTTCAAGCAGCTCTGCCGCACTATTAAAAGGGTACGGAATGACGTCAATAGTTGGCGCAGCGTGATCCTCATCCGGATTTTTGGCATTTTCTTCACTGATGACAAAGCCGCCACCGACTGAGTAATAGGTTTTTTGATAGTGGGTATCGTCTGCTAACCGCGCGCGGATGGTCAAGGCGTTGGGATGGTAGGGCAGTACGGTATCCCCATACCAATGGATATCGCGCTCGGTATCAAAGTCAATAGTATGACTGCCTGAGACGATCAATTGTTTGTCCGAAAAAATGGGCGCTAGATATTGACTGGTCAAACGCGTGTCAATGGTGCTTGGCGCGTGCCCAATCAAGCCCAGTAATATGGCGGTATCGGTGGCGTGACCTTTACCAGTTGCAGCTAAGGAGCCATATAATTCAATCTCGATACCTTTTACATCGGTCAGCTCAGCTTGCTCGAGTAGTGAGGCTAGAAATAAGTTAGCCGCTACCATCGGGCCTACAGTATGTGAGCTTGATGGGCCAATCCCAATTTTGAATAAGTCAAATACACTAATCATAATAAATTACCAAAAAAAGTGAAAATAGAGTCAGCGTTATCACACAGCCCAGACTAAGTACCTGTATCACAAATGTGACAGGCAGCGATAGAAAATAGGCACCGCTAATGGGTGCGTTTGGAGCATCGTCTATGGAAGTGTGTAAACGTGATAGTACGGATGATGGGAGAATAATAGCTGTTGTTTATTATTAAATTCCGTTATGATGCTCAGCATCGACGCTTATGTAACATCCTGTAAGTAGTTGTCGCTGTAGAATGTATTAGGTGCGAGCAGCTGAAGCGGTGAATTTAGTAGAACATATCTAACCGGATACATCTAGCGAAATATAGATATTTTATAAAAAATTATATCTCGGCCGTTTTTTTTGTTAGATAAGCAGGTTTATTTGGTGCTATATGCCAAATAACATATTATGGATTCGCATTAGTTTTTATTGTTCCTGTTTATGATAATTTTTACTTATGATAGTTCCTGTTTATAATCGTTCCTGTTTATGATTACCCTTAATTAAAATCGTCCCTATTTATCTTTATCTTTTTAATTTTCCTTAGCTATTATTAGCCTGTTATTATTAGCTTAGGCCACATAGGACAAGCGCGCATGGCATCTCCCTCAGAGCACTCTTCGTCAGAGAAAACTTCGCAAGCAGAACCTCATACTCCAACAGCGCTAGAAGCTGCGGGTATTGATTCGGTTACTATGGCTCTACCGCACGATCCAGACTTCGAAAATGGTCGCTGGTTTCCGACGTGGCGACCTTTTAAAGGTGACTTAGACCGAAATCCGGTCGGTATCAATGAGTATTTACCCCCGACAAAAAGTATCCTGCTGGGGGTTCAACATACTTTTGCGATGTTTGGTGCGACCGTATTGGCACCATTATTAATGGGATTTGACCCCAATCTGGCCATTTTAATGTCTGGTATCTGTACGGTGATGTTCTTTATGATTACCGGTGGGCGCATGCCCAGTTATTTGGGTTCAAGCTTTGCTTTTATCGGTCCAGTTATCGCGGTCACCGCTTATGCTGGCGTAGGATTCAATGATAATTTGAGTGTCGCTTTGGGCGGTATTATGGCCTGCGGTATCATTTATGCCCTAATCGGTCTGCTGGTGATAAAAACGGGAACAGGTTGGATTGAGCGCTTGATGCCACCTATTGTCACCGGTGCGATTGTGATGATTATTGGTCTGAACTTAGCCCCAGTGACCATTCAAGGCGTGTCTGCCAATCAGTTTGATGCGTGGATGGCGGCGTTGACGGTATTGCTTATCAGCAGCGTAGCGGTATTTACACGTGGCATGCTCCGGCGATTATTGCTACTGGTAGGTTTAATACTCTCGTATGTCGCTTACTTTGTAATGACCAACATGATGGGCTTCGGCACTGCGATTGATTTTAGTAGTGTGTCTGCCGCCTCATGGTTTGGATTGCCCAGTATCCATACACCGCGCTTTGAGATGAGTGCCATTATCTTAATTGCGCCAGTCGCCTTTATTTTGGTTGCCGAGAATTTGGGGCATTTTAAAGCAGTGGAAGGCATGACCAAATCTCGCGTCACCCCGTATATGGGTCGCGCGTTCTTTGCTGATGGCTTAGCGACCACCTTTTCAGCGGGCTTTGGCGGGACAGGGGTAACCACTTACGCTGAGAATATCGGCGTCATGGCGGTGACTAAGGTCTACAGTACCACCATCTTTGTGATGGCGGGTATTGTCGCTATATTTTTGGGGTTGTCACCGAAGTTTGGCGCGATTATTCAAACCATTCCACCAGCATTATTAGGTGGCGCCTCTATTGTGGTGTTCGGTCTTATTACCGTCGCTGGCGTAAAAATTTGGATAGACAGTCATATCGACTTTAGCAAGAATAGCAATCTAATCATCGCTGCAGTCACTGTGATTATGGGCACCGGTAACTTTAGCCTGCATTTAGGTGGCTTTGACTTGGGCGGCATTGGTACGGCAACCTTGACCGCTATTGTGCTCAATGCCTTGTTTAATCTGCAAAAAGACTGAGTTGTTGGTCTCGGTAAATAAACAGGCATATACCGTTGTCACGATTATTTTAGTCACTATAGTCAGTACCAAATAAAATGGATACACATATGATTTTGTATAGTCGGTAAAAAATTTTCTAGCTTGCTGTGCGGCTGCGTCACTTTTCGAGCCTTCGAAAATTTCTCCCAGCTATACTGTATTCGTTTTAAAGTCGTTCAACTATATTGGCAGCCACGTTCAGCCAATAGTGAAAAATAATTAATGCGCACTTTATTTATACTTAATACTTACGCTTGTAGAATCGCGCAAAAAATCGATAGCGACGCAGTGCGCGCGGCTTAGGCTTGAGAGAGCCTAAATAAATAGCAAACATAGTCAGCAGCGCGCCGCTCCATTGCAAGGTGTTAATGGGCTTATCCAGCCAGCTATAGTCAATGACTAAAGCCGCAACTGGCTCAGTCAATAATAGTAAACCCGTCAGCGCTAACGACATCTTCGGGATAGAATAAGCAATTAACCCCCACGCCAAGCATTGCATCACTGCACCATATACCAATATCCAGCCAATCTCAGACCACGTATTGGGCAAGATATGACCCATATCAAAGACCAACATGGGCACAATCATCGCCAACACACCACCAATACTGATCAGCTGCATCAATATAAATATCGGTGTCGGCTCGGTATCGTGGGTCTTGCGAATGAACGTCATGGATGCGGCCAACATCGCACCTGAAACGATACCCGTGACAAAGCCCCAAGTGGCCTCGCTATTGTGCGTAAACTCAGGACTTCCAATCATTGCCACGCCCAACATGGCCAGACACAAACTGACCAGCTGCAAGATGGATTGGCGCTCGCTGAAGTATAAAAAGCCTATCGCTGCTAAAAAGAAAATTTGTAAACTGTTGAGCAAGGTTGAGATACCAGGGCCGACCGCATAAATGCTCTCGTGCCATAACGCCAAATCCAAACCCAAAAATGCCCCTGACAATAAGCCATAAAAAATAGCACGCCTTGAGCGAGGAAGTCGCTGGCCCGTTAGCTTAGCCAGAATTGCAAATATCACCCCCGAAATAGCGAGTCGCCAAAATGACATCGCCCAGCCGCCAATATCAACATGAGCCACAATGAGACTGCCCAAACCAAAAATAATACAACCAATGACTAAGCCGATGGATGCAGAACGTGAAGAGGCAACAGCCATAAGTTATCCTTAGGTTGAGTAGTGAGCAACTTAAAAAACGAGCTATTGTAAAGGTTTTGACCCATAAGCTAATAGGGGCAAACATACTTAATGATAAGGTGTTTTTTGAATGGAGTGAGCGATATCAGAATCAAATATATTGAGTATCCCGTTATGACCCTAATGAATAGCAGACCCTGACAAATTACTGACGCTGGTTAAATAACGCAGTCACATCCTTACAGGATTGATATTGGCGTCACCATCGCCATTTGTTAGTCTAGCAGTTTATAATGGTGACTAATAATAAATAATAGCGAATAAAATTGGCTTACCAATTATTCCCCTTATTATGTTTTGTTCTCCGTGACTTTTAACGTTCAATACGCTCTCCAGTACTTTTAAATATTTCTAGCTTAGGTTTACTTATGCTGCAAGATTCTCTATTAACATCACAGCTATCATTAGCATCTGATCTACTGCCAAAGACCTCGCGGTTACATATTGCGCTTGGTGTTTTATTAAGTGTCGTTGTCTTCATACCAGTAGCGCAAGCAGCCAGTTGTAAACTGCCTAAAAGTTATTATAAAAACGTCTCTTGTACCGCTAATAGTAGCTATTTTTTAGCCGTTAAAGATTTTGGTGCACCAGTTGCCTTACTCAATAGTAGCGGCAAAAAAGTAGTTGATTTATCACGTTATCAACAAGCCGATGCCGATAAGTTGTCGGGCGGTCTATTACCTGTATTGCGTAATAGCCATGTCGGTTATGTCAATATGCAAGGTCGCGAGGTTATCCCAACCATGTATGACATGCTTAATGAATCAGGTGGTAAAGGCTGGGCACGACCCGTATCTGAAGGGCGTATTGTGGTCAAAAAAGGCGGCGACTATGGGGTTATTAGCACGTCTAATGATACTATCGTGCCATTCTCATCAGCGATTAGTAACATTGATAACTATCGTAGCGGCGTAGCAAGCGTGCGTAAAAATAAAGACAGCAGTTTAGTGGATAAAAACGGAAAAGCGACTGGCAATCCTAATGCGAAAAGGGATAACTCCTCATCAATGTCAAACAATGCTTCTTTATCGCCCTCACAAGCATTATCTTCCCCACAATCGAGACCACCAAACACACCTTCTTTTACGACCTTACAGCCACATCAACAAGATGGTAAATGGGGATTTGTGGATGATAAAGACGTTACAATGATTACCTACTCATTTGATGATGTACGGCCGTTCTCTGAGAGCTTGGCTGGCGTGCGCGTTGATGATAAATGGGGCTTCGTTAACTTAGGTGGTGAGCTGACTATTCCCTTTCGCTTTGATGAGAGCAGTGTGGATACTGGTGATATCTATAAAGGCGTGTCTGCTTTTATATTTAAAGACGGCAAGGCTTGGATTGGGAGTCTCCAGAATGGCGACAAAATGTGTATTGATAAAGAGGGACAGAGCGTCGGTTGTGATTAAGGTGTCTGTTATGGTTTGGGCGTCAGCGCAAAAAAAGAGGATAAAACGTATGAATAATCTATACGTTTTATCCTCTTTTTTATTTTTAAGCTTGTAATAAACTGGAATTTTAAGAGCGAATTAACCTAACAAATGATTGCGGATTAAATCAACTAAATAAGGTTGATAATAGGCTGGAATATCGTGGGCCATGCCTTCTATCAGATGAAACTTAGCATTTGGAATAGCTTTAGCAACCACGCGTCCTTGTGATGCGGGCAGTAGTCCATCGACACTACCATGAATAACAATGGTTGGCGCTTTGATCTGCTTGCTAAATCGACTGATAGAGCCTGAGGCTAAGATAGCATTGAGCTGTTGTACGGTACCCAGCGGGTGAAAGTTACGCTGATAACGTAATTTAGCAATCTCACGAACGGTACGTACGTTGACATGACCTGGCGTGCCTACGGTTTTCATAAACCAGACGCTATGGCGCACGATATCGCGTTCAGAGTGGCTTTCAGGACGATTAATTAGCGTATATAGCTGCTTAGCTTTTGGTGGCCTTAAAAACGCGCGATTGTTCGTGGTAAACATCAGCGCCATACGCTGTACTAAGCTTGGATAACGCGCCGCGACGATTTGAGCAATCATACCGCCCATAGATGCCCCAAGCACATGAGTACGACCAAGCTTCAACGCTTTAATCAAACGTACCGTATCCTCAGCCATATCGGTCAGATTATAAGCGACCTGCTGGCTTTTGTTAGACAGACCGGTTTGCATTCGCAGCATCATTTTGAACTGGCTAATACGCGGTAACCCTTCAATCTGTACTTTTGAGGACAGCCCAATATCTCGGTTGTCAAAACGAATCACAAAAAATCCAGCATTGATCAGACGCTTGATAAAATCGTCTGGCCAAAATATCATTTGTGAGCCCAGCCCCATGACCATCAGCAAAGGTGGGTTATCTGGATTACCACCTGCTTCAACGCATAAGTTAATACCGTCACCAATATCGATCATCGCCTGATAGAGATGATCGCTCAGGTCTGAGGCGCGCCAGTTATGCTCACCGAATGCTTGCCACGCGGGAGTAGGGTAATTACCTATTTGTTCAGGCAAATCAGTCTCTTTGGGTAAGTCAGCACCATCAGGATAATTTGAGTTCGTCATGAGCTCTCCTATTTAAAGTATCATCTAGTTCTTATAGCTCCATCATTTCAAAGTCTAGCTTACCAACACCGCACTCAGGACAAGTCCAGTCATCAGGGACATCATCCCATTTCGTACCAGGGGCGATACCTTCTTCGGGGCAGCCAAGCGCTTCATCATAGATCCAGCCACAGACGATACATTCATAACGTTTCATACATAATCCTTTTGATCGTTGCTAATTCTATGACCCGTTAGCGAGCCACAAAAACGCACGTAGTGTAGCATATAACCCTACTTTGTAAGGTTAAGTTTACACTTGTATATTGAGATTAGTGAGTTTTAATCAAGTCACCGTTTATAGTTTATTGTATTCAAGCACTGATATTTTTGCGCGATTTTCGCAGCGCTAGCCGCAATAATAAGGCCAATTGTGCTATGATAGCCGGTGTTATTTTGGCTGTTTTATACTTTGTTTGTCGCTGTTATATTATTATTCAAGCTGTTTAAGTTAAGGGTTATTATGAGCGCTACCGCCGCTGCTACACAAGCAAAGTCCGATATTAAGAAGCCTGATACTAACTCGTCTAATATACTCAATACGGATCATGCGTTTTGGCGGGTTATTCGCACAGTACCAGACTTTCCCAAAGCTGGCATTGATTTTTATGACATTACGCCATTACTGCGCAGTCATATTAGTGAGGTCATAGATGCGATGCTAGCGGCATTGCCAGATGGGCTAATGGATGAAGTGGACTGTTTGGGTGCGGTTGAGGCGCGTGGGTTTGTATTTGCAAGCTTGATAGCGGGTCGATTAGGCAAAGGTATGATTTTGCTGCGTAAGCCTGGCAAATTGCCGCCACCCGTTGCCAATAAGGCCTATGCCTTAGAATACGGCAAAGACACATTAGAGATGCAAAACAACTTACCACCTGAGCGGGTACTATTGGTCGATGATATCTTAGCGACTGGCGGGACACTGACCACCGCTTATGAGCTGTGTAAATCAGCTGATCATACTGTGGTGGGTGCATTGGTATTACTAGATTTAGTTGATTTGCATGGTGAGTTTCCAGTGCCCGTTTATACAGTGTTAAAAGCGTAGGAAAATACTTTTTAATAACTAAAAAAGTAACATATAAGAAAAGCGCGTTGATATAAAGTCAGCGCGCTTTTTTATGGTAGGTATCACTGTGATTTATTTGGCTTGTTTATAATAACTACAAGTCTGTTCTATTATCGTGCGACCTACCGTTTTGGGGGAGGTAAGCTTGAAGTCTGTGGACGTTAGTATGGGTTTTTCCGATTGCCAAGATTTTATAGCCTTATTATTGGGGCCATAATTTACATAGGCTCTTCTATAATAACTGGCATCCTTACAAGAGATTAATAATTGCTGGTTGTCATAATAGGCCCCATGTTCTTGTCTGTATTTATTATCTGCCGAATAGGTTCCATTGATAAAAACAGAAATATATTTACCTTTATAGTCATCTAGCACTTTAATATCAGAGCTTTCAATAGAGTCTAAATCTAAGCTAAAGCTCGATCCGGACTCACTTTCTGATGCATCCAACCAGTCCACTGCACTTGCACTCATAGCCAAGGCACTGCCTGCTAATAACATTGATAGCCGTTTCATATTCCAGCCTTGCTTCTTGTTGTTTGAAGTCAGACATAATAGCTAACTTGCTATTAGTAGGCAAATTCCTTTTATTTAACAATGTTGCTGTTGATACCTTATATGTAATCTTAGTTACGTATAGCCGCCAATGTCTGAGCAAGCTCATCACGAGCAGTAATAAAGCCATCAATGCCTTTTGGTAATAAATCCTGAGTTACTTTATCTTGTTGATAAGCTTGGCTAAACTCTTCATGGGTTAAGCTTACACGCTTCATGTCATCCATCTCCATTGACATGCTTGGAGACAGCTGGCGAGTAACGGTCGTATCCATCGCTGCCAGCTCATCAATGAGGTTTGGAGCGATGGTCAGTAAATCACAGCCTGCCAGCGCTAATATTTGCTCAGCTGAGCGAAAGCTTGCACCCATTACCTGTGTCTCGTAGCCATGTTGTTTGTAATATTGATAAATCAGCTTGACCGATTGCACGCCCATATCATCAGAGGCAGGTACGTTTTGGCGGTTCTGTTGGCGTTTTTGCCAGTCTAAAATACGCCCAACAAACGGTGAAATCAGGCTCACGCCCGCATCAGCACAGGCAATGGCTTGATGTTGACCAAATAGCAGCGTTAAATTACAGTGTATACCTTGGGTTTCAAGATAGCGTGCTGCTTCAATTCCTTGCCAAGTAGCAGCCATTTTAATCAGTACACGTTTTGGATCGACACCAGCCTTTTGGTAAGCTGCCATGAACTCTAACGCTTTGTCTATCGTGGCTTGCGTGTCATAAGACAATCGCGCATCGACTTCGGTAGATACCCGACCTTCGATTAACTCTAAAATATCGCAACCTATTTGGATAGTGAGTGCATCGATAACCGCATCTACGTCACCTTGATGATGATTCATAGTGTCGGCGAGCATGGCTTGATTGTCAGGATGTATAAGTGCCTTAGTAATCAGGCTAGGGTTGGTGGTCGCATCAATAGGTTTTAGGCGCGCAATAGCGGCAAGATCGCCAGTATCAGCAACAATAGTAGTCATGGTACGAAGCTGTTGTAATGCGCTCATCAGAAATCCTTGTATGATCAATTAAGGGGGTTACTTGCTTATTTTGGTTGCTAGCTTATTAAAGGTACTGTCATTAAATAGCACTAATAAACTGTAACATAGTTTTGAATATGGGTTTGCCGATAGTTTTATTGCCCATAGCGGTCATACTTAATAACTGTGCTAAGATTTATACCCTTTTGTGCATTTACACCCATTTACGAATGGGCACTGTGCGTAGTTTTTGTTATAGTAGAGGTGGCTACTTAAATGACCGCTAAGCATGCCTATAAATGCAAGGCATAATTAGCGAATAGTGGGTCGTGACTTGAGGTGAATGATTCCTTAAACATACTAATAAATATACTAAATTGATTAATTCTTAACTTCATCATAATGATAAAACATCATATTAATAAATAACAGATCTAAAAAAAGGATAGACGGTAATGAGTGAGCAGTCATCAGAGCAAAAAATGGACAATCTTAACCAAACCACCCCCGACGTCAGCGACACCTCAACCGACCAAGCGTTTTTGAACCGCATTCGCCAAGATATTGATAAGGTAGACTGCGAAATTCAGACGCTGATTAATAACCGTGCCCAATTGGCTCAGCAAGTAGCGACTGTGAAGAAGGATCATGCCGCAAGTAGTGGTGCTGATGCTGCAGACCGCAATCCTATTTTTTATCGGCCTGAGCGTGAAGCGCAAGTGCTAAAAGCAGTGATGGCGCGTAATATGGGTCCTATCGCTGATGAAAAAATGGCGCGCCTATTCCGTGAAATCATGTCGGTATGCTTAGATTTAGAAGCACCGCAGCGTATTGCTTTTTTAGGCCCTGCAGGTACCTTTACCCATGCCGCTGCGCTAAAGCATTTCGGTAAAGCCGCTGATACCATGCCGTTGACCACTATTACGGATGTATTTCGTGAAGTGGAGGCAGGTACTGCTATGTATGGCGTGGTACCAGTAGAAAACTCTTCTGAAGGCGTGGTCAATCATACCTTAGATGGCTTTTTGTCTTCAACGTTGAAAATTATCGGTGAAGTTGAGTTGCCCATTCATCAAAACTTTTTAGTCGCTGAGCATACTAAGCTTGATGGTCTCAGCCGTATTTACTCACACCAGCAGTCACTTGCGCAATGTCGTCATTGGCTGGATGTGAACTACCCCAATATAGAGCGCGTTGCCGTATCAAGCAACGGGGAAGCCGCACGTCGTCTCAAAAACGAATGGCATTCAGCCGCTATTGCTGGAGACGTGGCAGCCGCAGAGTATAACTTGCATAAGCTCTATTCAAATATTGAAGACAATCCTAGTAATACCACCCGGTTTTTAATTATTGGCCATGAGTCGATTGCGCCATCAGGTCAAGACAAAACCTCTATCGTAGTCTCTGCTTCTGACAAAGCCGGCGCGCTCATTGAAATATTAAAGCCACTGTCTGCTCATGGCGTCTCTATGACCAGTATTGAAACTCGTCCTGAGCGTCCGAACAAGTGGGCGTATGTGTTCTTTATTGATATGGACGGTCATATTCAAGACCCAAACGTCAGCGCTGCTATCGCCGATATCCGGCCTTTGGTTAAAGATGTTCGTATATTAGGCTCTTATCCAAAAGCAGTACTATAGATCAGTGCTATACAAAGTTTGATGACGATCTTAATAACTACTAAGTTTAATAACGATGAATACTAATAATAGATGGCTTTCTACATCTAAGGATAAACCATGCAGTCTACTAAATCATCTCAAGCCGGCACGAAAACCAAAGACCAAGCGCAACCAGTTCCTGCTTATGACAGCATCTTAGAGCTGGCACCGTATCAGACGGGCAAGCCAGTTGAAGAACTAACCCGAGAGTACGGAATCTCGGATGTCGTTAAGCTGGCAAGTAATGAGAACCCGATAGGCTGCTCACCGCGAGTAACCTTAGCGATTACTGAACAGTTAGGGCAGCTGGCACGCTATCCTGATGGTAACGGCTACTATCTTAAGCAAGCGCTATCTGATTTTAATAATGTTGATGTAGACTGTATTACTCTTGGTAATGGTTCTGACGATTTGCTTGATATCTTAGCCCGCACTTTTGTGAGTGCTGATGATGCGGTGGTTTATAGCCAATATGCGTTTATAGTCTATTCAATGCTAGCAAAGATGCAAGGTGCGACGGGTATTGAAGTGCCGGCACAGCGTTTTGGTCATGACCTAGTGGCGATGCGTCAGGCAGTTGCAGATAATGCCAATACTAAAATGGTACTTATCGCCAATCCTAATAATCCAACTGGCACTCAGCTTGAGCGTGAAGTCTTGCGTGAGTTTGTTGCCAGTTTACCAAGTTCGGTATTGGTGGTATTAGATGAAGCTTATATTGAATACAGCCCTGAGAGTAATAATCGGGCTCTATTAGATGAGTTTGATAACGTGGTCATTGTGCGTACTTTTTCTAAAGCTTATGGGCTGGCAGGTCTGCGTGTTGGTTATGCACTTAGCTCCGCGCCAGTAGCCAAATTACTCAACCGTATTCGTCAGCCGTTCAATGTTAGCCGAATTGGCCTTGCAGCGGCAGCAGCAGCGCTCGCTGATCAAGATTTTATTGACCAAGTTCGCCTCACCAACCAAGAGCAAATGAGCTGGTTAGAAAAGCAATTTGACGCGCTGGGATTGGGGTTTGTTAGCTCGCATGCTAATTTTATTATGGTAGAGATTGATGATGCCATCGAGGTTTATCAAGCACTGCTTGAGCAAGGTGTTATCGTGCGGCCACTTGCTGGATATGGCTTATCAAACTGGCTACGTATTACTGTCGGTTTAGCTGAAGACAATATGCGCTTAATTGATACTTTGCGCTCTATACTAACGGATGACTAAGCTGTCATTTACCCAATGCAATTGATTGCATAGTAAGTAGTAAAGCCTGTTCAGTTAAATACTAATTAAGAGTTTATTCAATAAAAATACTATGCTCAGAATATTATGCAAAAAGTAAATCAAGAGTCAAGTAGTCAAACGCGAGTCAATCAAACCTCACGAAGCAAACCGCTGTTTGAGCAGGTTTGTATCATTGGTTTAGGATTAATCGGTGCAAGCTTAGCGCAAGCTATTAAAGACAATGGCTTAAGCACACGATTGGTAGCTGTAGATAGGCACGAGCCCAGCTTAGAAGAAGCTATGCAACAAGGCTTGCTTGATGCGGGCAGTTCTGCGCTCAGTGATATTGTATGCAGTAGCGATTTAATCGTGATTGCCGTTCCTGTACAGGCTGTAAAAGCGGTACTTACTGATATTAAAGCCGTTATGGATAGCGGTCAGCTTGCCGCTGATTGCATCATTACTGATGTCTGTAGCACTAAGGTCAATATCATTGAAGCGGCCAAAAACGTATTTACAGCGCTGCCTGTCGGACTAGTGCCTGCGCATCCGATTGCCGGTGCAGAAAATTCAGGCTATCATGCTCGCCGCAGCGATTTATTTGTCAATCACAGCGTTATTATTTGTGAGCTGCCAACCACCAGTTATGTTGCGATTGCTAAGTTACGGCAGTTATGGGAAGCGGTAGGTGCCACAGTGATGGCGATGGAGGCGGGTCATCATGATTCGATATTGGCGTATACCAGTCATTTGCCACACTTGCTGGCGTTTAACCTCGTTGAGCAATTGGCCAGTCACGATGATAACTTAGATATGTTTCGTTATGCCGCTGGCGGGTTTCGGGATTTTACCCGTATCGCCGCCAGTGACCCAAAAATGTGGCATGATATATTTTTTGCCAATCAAAGCGCCATTGTCAGCGCTCTTGATGAGTATGGCGTCTATCTACAGAGCATGCGCCAGCTTATCATTGATAAAGACTCGACCGCCCTAATGGGACTTTTGGGCCGCGCGCAAGCCGCACGGCGACATTTTGGCCATATGTTAGCCAGCACCCCTTATACGGATACTTCTGCTATGTCAGCTTCTTATATTATTTCGCCTAGCAATACTGCCTCTGGTACCATCTCCATTCCTGGTGATAAGTCTATCTCCCATCGCAGTATTATGCTTGGTAGCCTTGCTGAAGGCGTGACACACGTGACTGGATTTTTGGAAGGTGAAGATGCCCTAGCCACTCTACAAGCTTTTCGCGATATGGGCGTCACGATTGAAGGACCAGATAAAGGTAGACTGACCATTCATGGCGTTGGTATGAACGGCCTAAAACCGAGCAAGACACCGCTATATATGGGCAATTCTGGTACCAGTATGCGCCTGCTATCCGGTATCTTAGCCGCGCAGGCATTTGATAGCGTATTGATGGGCGATACCAGCTTGAATAAACGTCCGATGGAACGTGTTGCTGCGCCACTTCGCGCCATGGGCGCTGTCATTCAAAGCACCGGTCATAGTGGTACCGCACCGCTAAGCATTACAGGTCGTGCTAATGTTGGTAAACTGCTACAAGGTATTAATTATGATATGCCAGTGGCCTCTGCTCAGGTTAAGTCTTGTTTGCTATTAGCGGGACTATGGGCAGAGGGTACAACTACAGTCACTCAGCCTGAGATTAGTCGCGATCATACCGAGCGAATGCTATCGGCCTTTGGTTATGAAGTCACTGTAGACGGTAATCGCATCAGCGTTGAGGGTGGCGGTAAATTAACGGGTGGTGATATTGCTGTGCCTGCTGATATCTCATCGGCTGCGTTCTTTATGGTGGCCGCTGCTATTAGCCAAGATAGCGAACTAACCTTAACGCAAGTGGGTATTAATCCGACACGTACAGGCATTATTGATATCTTAAAATTAATGCAAGCAGACATCACCTTAAGTAATAAAACCTATGTCGGCGGTGAGCCAGTGGCTGATATTACCATTCGCGGCTCTAACTTGGTCGGTATTGACATTCCTGAGTCGCTTGTGCCCTTAGCCATTGATGAGTTCCCAGTATTATTTATTGCTGCTAGCTGTGCGCAAGGTCGTACTGTACTAACGGGTGCAAAAGAGCTACGCGTTAAAGAGTCTGACCGCATTGCCGTCATGGCAGAAGGGCTACAAACTCTTGGCGTTGATTGTACCGTTACTGATGATGGTTTGATTATTGAAGGCAAAGGTCTTGAAAGCCAAGGTGATAACAATCAAAATTGTGAGGTAAATAACAGCCAGCCCGTCTTTGGTGGCGGTCATATCGTCTCGCATCATGATCACCGTATTGCCATGAGCTTTGCGGTTGCCAGTCTACGCGCCTCCGAGCAGATTATGATTGAAGGGGTTGAAACGGTAAATACCAGCTTCCCAGGCTTTGCGGAGCTGGCTAACCAAGTTGGTATGGCAATTGAGGTCGATAGCGGTACTGATAAGACTTCTTAGAAATCCTAGTGGTTCGTAACGACTGACTATTTAAAACAAATAATGGGCAGTTATGGTGATAAACTGTCCTTTTAAAACTATATTTATCGTCAGCAATGCGCTAGTGCCAATATCGGCACTAGCGCATTGCTTTTTACTTTCTATTCTATATGTAGTGAACCCAGCGTCCTTGCCATTGACTGCTTATCATTTATGACAAATAGGCGAGGGCCCGCTTTGCTCTAAAAAGTTGTATTGTCTCATGACTACTCAAAATGTCCTCAAAAAACCAGTAACCCCTATCAAAACCACCAGACGCGGAATTGTCACTGCGCTTATTGCTTTTTCTATCTGGGGTACTTTTCCATTATATTTCAAACAATTAGCTGCTTATGATGCCACTGAAATTATTGGTCATCGTATCATATGGACGTTCTTATGTTTATTAGTCGTGCTGGTAGTCACTAAGCGCTGGCAATGGATTGAAACGCTCAAGAAAAACCCGAGATGGATAGCGTTTAGCTTTATGTCAGGGCTCATCATCGCCACTAACTGGCTAGTTTACGTCTGGGCGGTCAATCATGATCAGATATTAGAGGCCAGTTTGGGTTACTTTATCGGGCCGCTGGTGGGTGTGGCGCTATCGATGATATTATTCAAAGAGCGTTTGCGCACACTACAATGGGTGGCTATTGGATTCGCGCTGTTGTCTGTGGTTATTCAAGTGGTCATGATTGGTAGCTTGCCATGGATATCCTTGATATTAGCATTCAGCTTTAGCACCTATGGCACGATTCAGCGCCAAACGCCATTGACTGCTGTCGATGCAATGTTTGTTGAAACCACGATGTTAGTACCTATTTGTTTATGGTGGTTTTGGCAGTCTGATGTGGTGAGTAGTCAGCTGAGCTTTTGGTTTACGCCAAATATTTGGCTGTTAATGATAGCAGGGCCTATCACTTTGATACCGTTATTACTATTTAATAAATCTACTAAGCTGGTCGCTTTTAGTATTCTAAGCTTTATGAATTATCTGACTCCAACCTTTATTTTCTTCTTAGCGGTATTTTATTATAACGAGCCCTTTGATTTGCACCGCTTGGCCGTGTTTGGCTTGATTTGGTTTGGTCTGTTATTATTCAGCATTGACTTGTGGCGTCATCGCCCAAGTAAAATGCTCAAAGCGGCGCGCTTACGTGATGAGAATGTGTAGATAAATTAAATTATAATTAAGAAATTCAGTCAACAAGGATGAGAACATGTTACATACCGAGTCTGATGTGGTATTTGTAAAAGGCTTAAAAGTCGAAGCAGTGATTGGGGTTTATGACTGGGAGCGCGCTATTACTCAGCCGTTATTAATTGATATCGCGCTTGAGACTGATATTAGTCAAGCGGCAGCGTCAGATGACGTTAATCATGCGCTAAGTTATAAAGAAGTCTGCGACGATGTCAGCGTGTGGTGTCAAGCGCTTAAAGCCCAGCTACTTGAGCATTTAGCTGAGCACATTGCCAGTAAGCTATTAGCGAATTATCCTTGTCACAAAGTCACTTTGAGCGTGGCTAAGCCTACGGCCATTAAACCAGCAGAAGCGGTCGGGGTACAAATCACTCGTCACAAAGAAGTAGCAGAACCCAAAAGCGCTGACATTGAGCCTGCTGATAGCAAGTCTGATGATGCATAAAGGTTTGCTAGGTTTGAATATTGATGAATTAAAAAAGTGCGCACCTGAAGCGTTACAGGCGCACACTGTGACTGCCGCATCATTAGCGCTGGGCAGCAATCATCATGCTGAATATTATCTGTCGCGAGTTCGTGAAAATTTAGCCAAGCTAGGTGATGTCCGATTATCTACGGCCTTTCAAAACCCTGACTTTACTGCCACTCTAAATCAGCCAAAGCCTGATTATACCAATCAATGCGTTCATCTAGTGCTAACAGCACCGATGACCTTGCACCAGCTACAAAAACTTTTCAAGAGGCTTGAAGGTGATTGTAATAGGCAGCGTTCGTTACTAACGGCTAATAACCATAAAAGTAAAGAGTTGCTGCAAGCTGAGCCTATACCAACACGGCAGGTAACGATGGATATCGATATTTTATTGGTAAAATTGGCTGCCAAGAATGACAATAGTAGTGAAGAATGGGTAGTTATGGCGAATCGTTATCCGTTTAAAGCGCATGAGAGTGCAGGAATTGTGGAATTGGCGGCGGGAAGTGGTCTTAGTTTTTAAATTCTCTCACTATAATTTGGCTTAAAAAATATAGGCTGGGCTTTTAGCCCAGCCCTTGAAACACAAACCTACTTCTGCTCAGCGCCTGCCTCATTCATATCACCTTTACCAATCACGTCCAAATCCTTTAAGCACAGTTTGTCATACGCTTTTTCGCAAAAGTCAGGGTCCATCTTGCACATGGCCGCTTGCAACTGATCAAGACGATTCTCTGATTGCTGAATATGCTCGAGCATTTTAGCAAAAGCTTCAGCAACGGGATCGTTAGAGGAGGGGTCGATACCATAAGCCTGAAATGCTGTTTTACGTGCTGTGCTTGGATTGCTATTTTGGTTGTCTAAAGGTTTGCTATTGGCATCTGTAATGATTGCTTTTGCCGCTTTTTCTTGCTGTTTGGCATCGTTAACCTTAGTCGCGATTGGGTTGCCTTTTTCGTCATGATGATCGGATATCATACGAGCCGCACTGCCGACCATAGTCGCGCCTGCTGGCACGGGCTTGACGACCACAGCATTGGAGCCAATCTTGGCATTTTTACCAACGGTAAACGGTCCTAAGACTTTTGCGCCAGCACCGACAGTTACGCCATCTTCTAATGTGGGGTGACGCTTACCGTTATTCTGTGAGACGCCGCCGAGAGTGACGCCATGATATAGAGTAACGTCATTGCCAATCTCTGCGGTCTCACCGATAACTACGCCAACGCCATGATCAATAAAGAAGCGTCTACCAATTTTGGCGGCAGGATGAATTTCGATGCCAGTAATGATACGTGAGCCATAAGAGATAGCACGCGCCGCAAATTTCTGTTCATGCTGCCATAGACAATGCGCGCCACGATGTAAGATAAGCGCATGAATGCCAGGGTAGGTGAGTAGCACTTCAATACTGTTACGCGCAGCAGGATCACGGGTAAAGACCGCATCGATATCTTCTTTTAAGTCTTTTTTGATGCTGGCAAGCGTTTTGAACAAGGCGGTTGGCAATGACATAAAGCATCCTATCTATTAGTCAGTAATCTATTGATCAGTAAAATGTCGTCAATAATATAAGGATAATGCTATCCCTAATTTTGAGCATAAGCTTTGATTGTAAGTTTTTTATAATCAGTCTTTGTGTGTGAATGTACGAAGAGGCACTTTTAATTATATAGTGAATACTAAATATAATAGACACAACACCTAAACTCGCAAGGCTGGAAAATTTTTCTCGCTTGCTGTGCGGCTGCGCCACTCTAGAGGCTGCGAAAACTTCCCACAGCCATGCTTGCTATATCTCTTTTAGAATATACCAACTATAAGTCTTTAGGCATGTCTCTAATTACGTCCTTTAAAGTTATAACAGCTTTACGCTGTAAAATATAGCATAGAGCTATATTTTATTAACAAACTAACAAATTAATATGAGCTTGTCGTCTACGTTTCCATGTCTCTATGAAAGGAAGTTTTAGTCTTTTAAGAGTTTGGCAATCAAGGCACTTAACAGCTGATATTCTTTTTGGTCGAGCTGAACCCGCGAGCCGAGTCGAGACAGACGTGCAGGTAGTGATTTTAAATGATCCGCATCCGCCAAACCGCGCTGAATCATAAGCTCGGTGGTACGGCCGGTTAATTGTTGTAATTGCTGCTGGGTAATAGCAGGCTCATCCCATTGCTGACGGGTATGCAAACCTAATGTTGGTTGTACGGCTGTATCTAGATTGTCTTCGTCGTTATCAATAGCTTTATTGACAGCGTTGACGTGTGTCTGAGCGTAAGCAAAAATAAAGCTGGCAATAACTTGCACCGCTGAGGCAACATTGAGCACGGGATAAGCAGGATTGGCATCGATTTGGATATGATAATCGGCATAAGCCAATTCTTCATTGGTCAGACCACGATCTTCACGACCAAACAAGATGGCAATGTTAGGCTTGTCGCTGTCACGGTTTGCTTGTGAATCAGTAGCGTTTTTTTGATCGATAGCTGATTGTTTATCAATGTTTATTTGTCCATTAATAAAATCCAGCATGATTTTTGCGGCTTCGGTCGGCGTGACTACAGGACGCGGCAAATGACGACTACGACTACTGGCTGCAAAGACCAGTTGGCAATTTCCGATAGCTGCTTCTAATGAGGGTGTTATTTTAGCAGCTGCTAAAACGTCACTGCCACCGGCCGCATGCGACACACTGGTATCATCAATAGGATGTTTTGGATTAACGACTGTCAAACGTGACAAGCCCATAGTATGCATGGCGCGTGCTGCTGAGCCAATGTTGGCGGGCAAGGTGGTATTCACCATGACCACTTGTAGGCAAGACAAATAATCGCTAACGGTGCGGGTTGATAAAGTAGGGGATGCTAATGGTGAAGAAGTACTCATTATTGGCTCAATCGTAGGTTGATTTCTTGTTCGACATGTTGCAATGCTAGCGATAGCTTTTCAATAAGTGTGGCTTGCTTGCTGATTGTATGTTTGCGGCAGGCTTCTTGTAATTCTCCACTAAGCGCTACCAATTGCGTCGCCCCCAAGTGAGCACTTGCACCTTTTAAAGTATGAGCGGCTTCAAAGCCATTGGCATTATCATCAGCCGCATGAGCTGTGTGTAGTTGCTTAATTCGTTGATGACTGTCAATAATATAAGTCTGTACTAAGTCTGAAAAATCCTCTTCTAATAAGTCACGCATGTCTTCAAACTGTTCATGATTGATAATTTCATTATCCGCATTGCTATCACTATTTGTGTTGTTCGTACTATCGTTACTATGATGAGTGTTGGCCATGATTAAATATCCAATAAAGTAAAAGGTGTTGTTTTAATCAGTCAGTTATAATGAAAATGCTAGTTGTAATGGAAATGCTAGTTATAATGAAAGTGTAAGTTTTCTTCATCAATTATACTTTTTAACTGCTGTAGGTTGTCATCATTAGGGTAGACGCGCCAATGCTCGGACAGCCCTACGTTCGCAATGCCATAATCTTCATACACACTCAGTCCAAGCGGCATGCAGTTGTCATTAATAGAGGCATCGGTATTGCTAAGGGCGTTATTAGCATAGCCTTGACTGATGTCTTGGCTCATATCTTGATCTTGTGCCAATAAGTCATTGCCGTCTTCGTCATACAAGCTGCCGCCGGCAGTAATGTTGTCGTAGTAATCATTGGCTGAGCCATTACTTTGCTCGTCTTGATCATTGTCGTAAGAGAGACGCGGCGCTGGTATTAAGTCAGCTTGTGCTGATTTGAGAAGCGGTTGTAAGCGCGTCAATAGATTGATATCGCTACCATGAACTTTAATGCTAATCTTTTTTAACCAACGCAGACGCGCATCGACCATAGTTAACACATTATCAAGGCGAGCAAACAGACGACCGTCACGCTCACGTATGCTGCCTTTAATGACCACCACTTCATCCACTTTCAGCTGGTCTTTGACACGGTTAAAACGCTCAGCGTAGCAGCTGACCTCCAACCGCGAAGTACCATCATCTAAGGTTATCACGTTGCGATTACCAAAGTTGGCCATATCGATGATTAAGCCGGCAAAATAACAGCTGCCGTTATATCCCGTATCGGTAAGTTTATCGAGCCGTGCACCGGAGGTGTAGCGTTTAAGCTCTTCACGGTATTCATCGATAGGGTGTCCGGTTAAATACAGCCCTAAGGTGTTTTTTTCAGCTTTTAGGCGATGCTTATCACCCCAGATCAGCTCTGGAGTCATGACTAATGGTGGCGCTGCAACCACGCCATCCATTTCGCCAAACAAATCCATCATACCGATTTCTTTATTCTGACGATCTTGCTCGGCCGCTTGTACGGCGCTTGGCAACTGACTCATCAGCGCCCCACGGATCTCGTAGGCTTCATCGGCTGGCAAGTCAGGGCGTAAGGTCGCGGCAAAGTCATCAAAACAACCCGCACTTACTAGCGCCTCTAAAGTGCGTTTATTGACCTTTTTAATATCGACACGGCGACAAAAGTCATATAAGTCTTTGAAAGGTCCATCATGGCGGCGTGCCGTCACAATCGATTCAACGGCACCTTCACCAACCCCTTTAATCGCGCCCAATCCATAAATAATATTGGTTGGGGTATCAGCGACAAAATGCCATTCACTACGGTTAACAGACGGATTCACCACGGTTAAGCCGAAGTTTTCACGGCAGTCATTAATGAAGAACACCACGTTATCCGTGTTGTTCATATCAGAGGTGAGTACCGCGGCCATAAATTCAGCAGGGTAGTATTGTTTAAGGTAGGCCGTCTGATAGGCTAAAACCCCATAAGCAGCAGAATGCGATCTATTAAAGCCGTAACCCGCAAACTTTTCCATCAAATCAAACACACCGCCTGATGTGACTTCATCGATACCTTGCTCAGTCGCACCGGTGATGAAAATATCACGCTGTTTGGCCATCTCTTCCGGTTTTTTCTTACCCATAGCACGGCGGAGCATATCAGCACCGCCCAAGCTATAGCCAGCCATGACCTGTGATATTTTCATTACCTGTTCTTGGTAAACAATAACGCCGTTGGTATTTTCTAAAATAGGCTCAAGATTTGGGTGATCATAGATGACTTCTTCGCGGCCATGTTTCCGGTCGATATACATCTCTACCATGCCAGCATCCAGAGGCCCTGGACGATAGAGTGCACACATAGCAATAACGTCTTCAATATTGGTCGGTTGCAACTTGGCGAGGTACTTCTTCATGCCCATACTTTCAAGCTGAAAGACAGCGGTGGTCTTCGCATCTTGAAGGAGGCGATAGGCCTTGCTGTCGTCCAATGGTAAATCTTCAAGTATAAGGGCGTCTAATCCTTCTTTAGCGCGGCGCTGATTGATGTTTTTGACCGCCGCACTAATTACAGTTAGGTTACGCAGACCCAAAAAGTCAAACTTTACCAAACCGACCGCTTCAACGTCATCTTTATCAAATTGGCTAACGCGGTGACCGTCATCATCACAATAAATAGCGCTAAAGTCCGTAATCTTATGCGGTGCAATCAGTACCCCGCCGGCATGTTTACCCACGTTTCGACAGACGCCCTCTAACTTAATGGCCATCTCCCAAATCTCAATAGCATCGTCATAATCCATATTATCAGGATTGGATATCAAGTCTTTGAGCTGTGGCTCTTGCTCTAACGCCTGACTGAGCGTTATTCCTGGGGTCTTGGGTATAAGTTTAGATATTTTGCTCGCAAGAAAGTACGATTTGCTTTGCGCACGCGCGACATCACGCACCACGGCTTTTGCGGCCATGGTACCAAAAGTGATGATTTGCGAGACTGCTTCTCGGCCATAGGTTTGGGCGACATAGTCAATAACTTTATCCCGACCTTCGATACAAAAGTCAATATCAAAATCGGGCATTGATACCCGCTCAGGGTTCAAGAAGCGCTCAAATAGTAAATCGTAATGTATGGGGTCAAGGTCGGTAATGTTTAATGCATAAGCGACTAGCGAGCCAGCACCAGAACCACGGCCAGGACCAACGGGGACGCCGTTGGCTTTCGCCCAACGGATAAAGTCCATGACGATTAAAAAATAACCGGGGAAGCCCATCGACAAAATAATATTAAGCTCATATTCTAAACGGTCATCGTATTTCTGCCGGATATCACCCCAGTTATCACTACGCTTATCTGTAGGGAATAGCTTCTCAAGGCGATGATCAAGACCGCGCTGCGATTCTGCTCGAAAGAACGATTCAGTCGTTTCACCTTCAGGTACTGGAAACTCAGGCAGCACATTAATACCTAAAGTCAAAGTGACATTACAGCGCGTCGCCAGTCGTGAGGTGTTGTCAATCACTTGAGGAATATCGGCGAACAGCTGCTGCATCTGTGCCTGAGTTTTTAAATACTGCTCATCCGAATAGGTTTGCGGACGATTGGGGTCAGCCAATACATAAGAGCCAGCAATACAAACACGTGCTTCATGGGCATCGAAGTCATCTTGCTCTAAAAAGCGCACATCATTATGCGCAATGATAGGGAGGTTGTGTTTGGCTCCGGCATGAATAGCGGCTTTGGTAAAAGCGTCTTCACCAGCGCGATTGGTACGTTTAATCGCAAAATATAATCGGTCTGCAAACTGCGCTTGCCACTCGAGAAGCAGCTCGTCGGCCCTTTCTGGCATGGAGCTGACTAACGCTTGACCGACATCTGACTTTTCAGTGAATAATACAATCACGCCTGCTGCGTGCTCAAAAATGTGGCTACGCTTAACGATAGGTACGCCATGATTGGCAACGTCTGCACGCCCTTCGGTAAACCCAAGCGACACGATACGTGTGATGTTTTGATAGCCTTCATTGTCCATCGCCAATAATACTAAGCGCGAGTCCTCATCATCCATGATGACTTCACTGCCGATAATTGGTTTGATGCCAGCCCCTAGACAGGCGCGATAAAATTTCACCGTAGCATAAAGGTTGGATAAATCAGTTAATGCGAGCGCGCGCTGATTGTCAGCCGCAGCGGCTTTAACTAACGGCTTGATACGCACGATAGAATCGGTAATCGAATATTCGCTGTGAATGCCAAGGTGTACAAATGCCATAGAGGACTCTTACTGATACAATCAAAAATGAGGATATGCTAATTGGACTTTAAGATAAAGGCTAAAGTATATATCAAAAATATTTAATAAAGTATTAATTATCAGGGGTTTACATAAAAATAAGACGTCAATAGCCTTGTTTTATCTTCTTAATCTTAACCGCTAATAATAACATTAATTGCTGATGACAGCCACTTATTCAAGGGTTGGTTAATATTGAAGGAGTCTAAAAGTATGCTTTGACTGGGAAAAATTTGATCTAACCAATACATTTTAATTAATAAAATTGCTTTGTAAAAAGATGCTTTGTAAAAAGATGCTCTTTAAACAAACCGTTTTAACGCATGGCAAAAATATAAATAACCATCCAAACCATACTGATGGCTCGGCTGACTGTCGAGTAGCCTTGTCTAAGTGTGAACCACGCGAAAACAATGGGTATTAGCAAGATGCCAATGCCAAGTAAGATGCTGACTTTCCTTGGTGCAGGATCGGTGTCATGTATTAGGGGAAGAGGCGGGCGAGCAGAAATACTATTGTTTTGCGGAAGGGCTTGTTGCGGTTGACGCTTAGATTTAGCATGCGATTGATAAGAGGAATAAGACAGTCCGCTACCTGGAATACCAACGGTTCCGCGCGTGCCTTTTTTACCGACGTTTACAGTAGCGCCGCGTTTGCCTACTGAGAGACTAGAAATGCCTTTTTTGGTTAGATTGATACGCACACCGGGTGCAATTTTAATGCTTTTTCTAAATCGAAGACCCATAGTTATTGTTCACTTATTCGAAGGTGTTAGCACAACATAATATAGTCAGTACCAAATAAAGTAGATACACACATGGTTTCGTATAACCTGGCAGAAATTTTTCTAGCTTGCTGTGTGACTGCGTCACTCCAGAGGCTTCGAAAATTCCTCCCAGCCATACTGTGTTCGCTTTAAAGTGGCTCAACTATATTTATTAAATTGTATTATGGCCACTACGGCTTCACTAGGTTTGTTTGAAACTATAGCAAACTAAGTCAGTGTGAGTATAAGGTTTAAGATGAATTTATAAGCTGCAGCACTACTGCGGATCTAACAATTCAATCCAGTGCTTAACTGGCACTGATGATCTGCTACCTAAGTGCAGCTGGCAACCAATATTAGCGGTCACTATCTGCTCTGGGCTACCAACCGTTAAGTCCGCTAATTTATTAGTTAGTAATTGCTGGCTCATCTCTGGCTGGAGAATTGAGTACGTTCCCGCAGAGCCGCAACATAAGTGTCCATTCTGCGTGCGGGTCAGCTCAACACCGGCTTGCTGCAGAATTTGTTCAACTATTCCACCCAGTTGCTGAGCATGTTGCAAAGAGCAAGGGCAGTGCACGGCCGTTTTGCGACCTATCCCTTGCAATTCTAGCTGACCCAAATCTTCTTTAAATAACACCTCACTAAGATCTTTGGCAAGTTCGCTAATCCGTTGTGCTTTAGCCGCATAAGCAGGGTCTTGGCTCAGCTTTTCGCTATAATCTTTGACCATTGAGCCGCAACCAGAGGCACTAATAACAATAGCTTCTACTCCTGCCTCAATGTGGGGCCACCAAGCATCGATATTACGGCGCATAAATGCTAGCCCTTCTTCATGAGCAGAAAGATGATAACTCACCGCGCCGCAGCATCCAGCCTCAGGCGCAGTAAACAAGCTAATACCTAATTTATCGAGCACACGTGCCGCCACAATATTAGTATTTGGGGTAGCTGAAGGTTGAGCACATCCTCCTAGTACTAACATCCGGCGTGTATGCTGCTGCGCTGGTAAAGAGCGCTTAACCTGTCTATCTGGCACCTTAGTCTTCAAACGGCTAGGCAACAGGGGTCGTCCTAACTGTCCTAAGCGTAATAAAGCCCCGAAGCGACGTGAGTAGGGCAAAACTTTACGGATTAACCAGCGCAATAGCTTTTGCTGAAAGGGTCGTTCCAGCTGATCTTCCATGATGCCACGGCCTATTTCGGCTAAGCGTCCATATTTTACACCAGAAGGGCAGGTAGTTTCACAACTCCGACAGGTCAAACAACGGTCTAAGTGAGTCTGCGATTTTTCGCTAATATCACCGGTCTCTAACAGCTGCTTAATCAAATAGATTCGTCCGCGTGGACCATCTCGTTCATCGCCCAGCTCTTGATAAGTGGGACAAGTCGCATTACAAAATCCACAGTGTACGCAGCTGCGCAAAATAGAGTCGGCTTCTTCAATTTCTGGGTGATCCAGATACTTTACATTAATTTGGGTACGCATGATGTCCTCTTATTATTACTTTTAACTATTCCATTCAGCTATTAAGTCCGGCTATTAGACCTAGCCATTACATCCAGCTATAGAGACGACCGGGATTAAAGATTCCGTTCGGATCAAATGCTTTCTTAAGCCGTTGGTGGAGTTGACGCAGCGCCTCGGGCTGAGTATGAAAAACGTCTTGTAGTCGATCGCCACCACGATAAAGGCTCACTTGACCACCCGCGCGCTCAGCCAGTGCTTCTAATTCATCAACTGCAAAATCACCGCGTAGCCAACGCTGGCTCCCACCCCAATCAAGCAGCCAATCCTCTGCTGGCAAAAAATGTTCGGCATTACTATTGACTGAAAACCGCCATAAAGGGGCGTCTTGGCTAGAAAAGTAATCCAGTTGCTGCTCACGTAATTGTGTCCATAGATTATCGCCATCTTCTAGCACTGTGCCTTGCCACTGACTAACGGTACTGTCTACCGCACTACGAGCGCCTTCCAAACGCAAGTAAAGATGATTGTCAAACCAACAAGCCGCGGTTAGGGGTTTAGATTGTCCCGCCAAGCGATTCATCTCTGTAATGGCTTGCGCCGCATTCATTTCGCGCTTGAGTGTTATGGTGGCGGCAGGCATGGGCATCACTTTTAGACTGACCTCGCTGATAACACCTAAGGTACCCATCGCGCCAGCCTGCATGCGTGAGACATCATATCCCGCCACGTTTTTCATCACCTGCCCGCCAAAGCGTAGCTCTTCTGCACGCCCGTTGATTAAACGAATACCTAGGACATGATCTCTTACCGAGCCATTCCACGGTCGGCCTGGTCCAGATAAATGACAAGCCAAAGTGCCGCCTAAGGTCGCCTTGCCGTCAAATAATGGCGGCTCAAACGCCAGTCTCTGATTGTGTTCGGCTAAAGCAGCGTTGATCTCGACTAACGGTGTACCTGCTCGAGCGGTAAGCACCAGCTCAATCGGCTCATAACTGACAATACCGCTATGCTCAGCAAGATTAAGGGGTTCACCCTCCGACTGACGACCCATAAAATGCTTACTACCACCACCCATTATTTTTAACTTAGTACCGTCAGCGCTGGCTTGTTTAACTCGCTCGATCAGCTCATGACTGATATCATTATCCTTCATGCATGCTCTCCTTGCTGCATTGACTCACTTTTACCCGTATCGCCTTTTCTCATATCGAGTGCACGATATTCCTGACAATTCTTAAGCACAGGAATCCCTTTACCCGGATTGAGAGTGCCAGCAGGATCGAAAGCGTTTTTAATAGCGTGAAACTGGCGTAACTCTTGCTCATTAAACTGTACTCTCATTTGACGAATTTTTTCTATGCCCACGCCATGTTCACCAGTAATACAGCCGCCCACTTTCACGCACAGCTCTAATATGCGACCGCCAAACTCTTCAGTTTTTTCAAAATCGCCGGGCACATTGGCATCAAATAAAATTAAGGGGTGTAGATTACCATCGCCCGCATGAAACACGTTGGCCACTCGTAAACCGTAGTGTTCTGAGAGCTTTTCCATTTCAGTCAGTACATGAGCAAGTTGGCTACGGGGAATGGTGCCATCCATACAATAGTAATCCGCTGATATCCGACCTACAGCTGGAAACGCAGACTTACGGCCCTTCCATAATAGAGCGCGTTCCGCCTCGCTTTGAGAGACTCGAGTTGAGGTAGCACCCAGCTCGATAAAGAGTTGCTCGACTTCTGCGATCTGTTCCTTAACCTCAGCTTCGCTACCGTCTAATTCACATAGCAGCAATGCCTTGGCATCGGTAGGATAACCGGCATGAACAAAGGCCTCGGCAGCTATAATAGCTAAGCTGTCCATCATCTCGAGTCCAGCAGGTATAATTCCTTTGGCAATAACGTCACCTACCGCGTCGCCTGCTGTCTGTACATTATCGAAAGCCGCCATGATTACTTGCGCCTTTTCAGGGCTAGGTAACAGCTTGACCGTCACCTCAGTAACTATGCCCAACAATCCCTCAGAACCAGTGATCAAGGCCATTAAATCGAAGCCGTTACTGTCTAGACCCTCACTACCTATGCTAATCAGATCCCCTTCAACGGTAACCATTTCTACTTTTAATAAGTTATGTACCGTTAATCCATATTTAAGACAATGGACGCCGCCAGAGTTTTCCGCGACATTACCGCCTATCGTACAGGCAATTTGTGAGGAGGGGTCTGGACCATAATATAAACCATAGATGCTCGCCGCTTCACTAATGGCTAAGTTACGTACACCTGGTTGCAAGCGCGCGCTACGCGCTAGGGGATCAATTTCAAGAATATGTTTAAAACGAGACAACACCAGTAATACACCATCAGGATTAGGCATAGCACCTGCACAAAGACCCGTGCCAGCACCACGAGCTACCACAGGAATTTGATAGCGGTGACAGAGTCGCATTACTTCCTGCACTTGCTCGACCGTATCTGGTAATACTACTATCAAGGGCATATCACAATATACAGATAAGCCATCACACTCATAAGGCCTTTGAGTTTCCTCATCACTGATCACATACTCAGGCTCAATGAATGCCCGAAACATCTGTACTAATGCGGCTTTATCAGGTCTCTCAATCTGGTTCATACTGCTGCTCTCCTTAGCGAACTGGGTTGTCGTCCACCCAGTTTTTTAAAATCCACCTATTCCCGAACACTTATCGACAAAATAAACGAACCGCTTAATAATTTATCAGCTTAATAGCCAACCACGGCTGCATCGACGATACGAGGATCTGAAGATCCGTAGATACCCGTTGGGGTAATCATAATAGACTGTGTTGAACCCATGGCTGCTTGCGGGCTAACTTTGTGACCCATCGACTCTAGCTTTTTGATAGTATCGACATTCAACGCCTTTTCAATGCGAATCTCATCGGGTAACCATTGGTCATGAATGCGCGGCGCATGAGTGGCCTCAGCGATATTCATATCGTGATCAATGACGTTAGAAATTACTTGCGTGACGGTAGTGATAATACGGCTACCACCGGGGCTACCAGTGACAATATAAGGCTTACTGTCTTTAAATACTAAGGTTGGGCTCATAGAGGACAAGGGGCGTTTGTCTGCTTCAACGGCATTCGCTTCACCACCAAGCAGACCATAGCCGTTAGGGACACCCGGCTTGGCAGAGAAATCATCCATTTCATTATTTAATAAAATACCCGTACCCTCAGCGACGAGTCCCGTGCCATAAGAGAAGTTAAGGGTATAAGTATTGGCGACTGCATTGCCGTCTTTATCGACAATAGAGAAATGCGTGGTTTGATCGCTCTCGTACGGTAGCGGGTTGTTGGCCTTGACCGTAGCAGCTGGTGTGGCCTTGTTAGGATTGATTAAGCTGCGTAGCTTGTCCGCATAAGGTCGTGCGGTCAGACCACTTGTCGGTACGTCGACAAAGTCAGCATCACCTAAATACTCAGCACGATCGGCATAAGCCAGTTGCATGGCTTCGGCCATTAAGTGAATAGTTTGAGCGCTATTTTGACCATAGTCTTTTAATGGATAGCCCTCTAAAATATTTAAAATCTGTACGATATGAATGCCGCCAGAAGAGGGCGGTGGCATAGAGACAATTTCATAACCGCGATAATTGCCTTTCACTGGCTCGCGGGCGATGGCTTGATAATTGGCTAAATCTTGCATGCTCATACTGCCGCCAGCCTCATTAACTGCCTTGACTAGCTTACGGGCAGTCTCGCCTTTATAAAATCCATCTTTACCTTGCGCAGCAATCAGCTTCAGTGAGTAGGCAAGCTCTGGCTGTTTTAAGCGCTCACCGGGTTGATAGGCGCTGCCATCCGGTTTAAAAAATACCTTTTTAGTACTCGGCCATTTTTGTAGACGGTCACTCAATGCTTCTAACGACTCTGACAGACCAGCAGTGACTTCAATGCCATCCTCGGCCAATGCAATTGCTGGTGCCATGACTTGCCCGCGACTCATAGTGCCGTGATCTTCTAGCGCTTTTAGCATTCCTGCTACCGTACCTGGAACACCGATGGCTAAGCCATGATAGCGAGACAAATCACTGACCGCATTGCCATCAGCATCGAGATACATATCACGGGAGGCGTTGCTCGGTGCTTTTTCACGGTAATCGAGTGCGACCGTTTTGCCTTGCTTGGCATCATAAATCATCATAAAACCACCACCACCAATATTACCAGCGCGTGGTAGCGTGACCGCGAGTGCAAAGCCAACCGCAACTGAAGCATCAACCGCATTGCCACCTTGCTTAAGAATCTTCAATCCAATATCAGAGGCAATGGTTTCTTGGGTTGCTACCATACCGTTCTTGGCCCATAGCGGATGATGAATGGCGTCATCAGAGTAGATCGCTTGATCCGCTTTAGCTGTAGTCGTGGCTATGGTTATATTGGGTGCTTTCTTTATACTATTAGGCGCAGTAACGGTAATACGCTGAGTCTCCGACAATACCGTCGGTGCGTTAGACATAATCGCTAGGTTTATGGCACTGGTATTTATCGAGCTGTTATTTATAGTAGTGGCTGTTGGCTCAAGGGCATGAGCGGATACGGATACTAGGAAGGTGCTACTGATGAGTAAGATAGCGGCTTTGATTGCTGTTTTGTGATTTGAGTTAGGCAATAAATAAGGCATCGCAAAATCCTTTTTACGAGTGTGAAGGAAGCCAAGTGGTATGGCACTTTGTTAAACAAGCAGGTAAATAGTAACGAAAATAATGGCCAGCAGGAAGGTGTTTATCACATTCCACCTTTTAATGTTAATGATGGAACAAGATAGCATTTCGCTAACCGGTATAAAATACAGTAAATTTTAAGTACATAGGGTCACAACTGATAATTTTTTCTAAGAAATATTTTTTCGTATTACTAAATTGTAACTTTTTGTGATATAAATAACAGCCTTGATACTGTACTCAAACCTATCTACCAGCTCGGATAAAGGGATTTTTATGTCATCGCATACTTCTAATAAACGCGAACTACAGCGTTGGTCTCAGATATTAGATCGGCATTAATCGGATTACCCTTGATTCATCAGCACTTATGCCGTTGGTTGCCCTTGCTAATCCTGAAAATGCACCATTACCTAACCAGATGGCGTCTCATACTGTAGATTTTGGTTTGCCTGAAGGCATCACTTCGCAGATACCACCTGCCGTCGTCTATGATGCTGTCATTGCAGCACTACAAGACAGTATGGCAGAGCTTGGCCCTGAGTACTTTAGTGCTGTCGATATCCGTAATGATCAGTTTGCCAAACAAGTCGGGGCTGATAGAGCGGTAAAAGTATATTTTGGCAGTAAGCAAAGTGGTGAGATGATAGGCAAGATGCTGAAGTATATGAGCCAATCACTACAAGATTATATCGATGCCAACCCAGATGAATACCTTGATGAGGCCCTGTTAAAAACGGCTATTGCCAAAATTCAGCAATACAATCAAGGCTATCAAAGTGCCGATGTCGGCGCGCTATTGCAGCTGATAGAAGCTATCGGTCCTATCTCCTTCAATCATACCAACTACTATTATCTAGACCGCTCGGACCGTTTGCTTGCCAAGCAGCAACGCGTCAATGTTGGTGGGGATTTATTTGGCGCGCAAACCTCTGTCTTAAATCAAACCCGTTATGATAAGGCTAGTTTTAATCAGCATGTGTTGACGCCATTGCTAGCACAATCTTTTGGACCGAAAGCAACCCCCGCCATCGATGGTAATGCATGGCTTGCACAACAACGCCAGCAGACAGATAGACTTGAAAAGGCACGTGATGCACGTTATGACTATGAAGAAGCAGCTGAGGCGAGTGCTGATTACGATAGTAGCGATGAAGACAGTTATGGCAATTAGAGGCTTGTTTGCTACTACTGAAAAATAGCTACTGAAGAACAGTTACCTGCAATATAACGCCTTTCAAGGATAGAGTATATGAAGACCATAAGCACAAAGTTATTTAATATGAAAAAAATAAGCCAATTTAACGTCAAAAACGATAAGTCAATAATAGGTGTGAGTACAGTATTGGCAAGCGCGCTACTGATAACGGGCTGTCAATCTACCAATCTAGGCCAACCAAGTACGATAGCTGCCAACAACACGTCTGTCTCTGCCAAAACTGTATTGGCGACCGCATTACAACAGCAGCGTCGGCAGTCTTTTGCTTATCATAGCAACCTTGAAATCAATAACGACCAGCAGTTTGTCGATGTAGATAGTAAGCAAGTGGCTGGGTCAAATCATGAGTATCCTTATTGTGAGGAGACTCATGATGCAGACTATATCGCCTTGCTAGATCAAGCTGAAGCCCAGGAAAAAGACATCCTATCAGCGGATTATAACCGTCAGCGTGAGGCACTCAAGCAATCTTATCAAAAATGCACACAGGCTTATCAAGCGTGGGAAGATAACCTCTCTGACAGAGAGGTTAGTGACGCCGATACAGATTTACCCTCTCACGAGTCTGCGTTTGCAGAGTTCGGGAATACGCTAAACAAGATAGATATCAAAAAAGCACAATTGCTCGATGCTTACTTGCTAAAGCCGTTGTCTATTAACGCCCAAGGGGTTTATCAGCCGCTTGCTGGCAAGTTTACTATGCTCACCAGTGCTCAGTATCAGACGCGCAATCACCATAGCAGTATCAATCAGCCTATTTATATCGATTTTAAAACTGGTAATATTTATTTATGGGCAGATAATTTTGCTCTGCTCACATCAAAGCTATTAGATGATAAGTTGGGTAATAAATGGCAGAATAAGTGGCTAAAACTAACGATTGATGATGGTACTTTACCTGAAGGATTTGGTCGTGCTGTCATTAAAAATCATTTTGAAGCGTTAGATCGCACTTATGAAATAGCCCCCGTTACTCAGTTTGACTTTATAGCCCCCAATACGCTAGCAGCGCTAACGCCTAAGCTACCAGAGCAGCAGCTCGCGCCCATGCTGCAAAGAAAGTAAGCAGATCATTCACCGCAGCCAAAATTTTGACAGCTATGAGCAATCCTATACGAACTATATGCGCACTTTTTATAACCTCATAAGCAAGCAATATCCTGAGCTGATAACAGCAGATCGCGTGACAAATAAGCAAGAAGATGCCGGTTCAGATACGGCGCAATTCACTAGTAAAGTTTTGGTGCAACAAGCGTTAATGATGATGAAAGGTATGATAGATAATGACAATGAGCTGACCGAAATCAAGACAGAAAATTCGGTAGACTTAGAAGCAACGGTACAAGAGTTATATGGGTTTAATCAACGTGGACAGCTACAATGGCAGCATTGGCGGAGTCAATTACCAAACACTAGAAATCGTGGATATACGCCTAATAAAAGTATGACTGTCGATGTCTTGCAACAGTATTCGCCCCTACGCGTACAAGATATGGCTTTTCCGAACTTGCCAAGTGATATGCAAGTACCCAATGCAAGCAATAGTATTGATTTAAGAGAATACAGTGGCGAGCTTGCTGAGTATTATCGCGAGGGTAACGGAACGACAATGGGGAAAATGATGTTCCAACTGTTGCCGATGTACCAAAGTCAACTCGGTGCGAAGCTTGATTAATAGTAAGCCAGATAAAATGATGTCTAAATCAGTTTAGACAGGTGAATATGGAAATAATCACCATAACGTCTGTAACTCTTTTATAGTTAGTAGCATGCTGACTATCGAAAAAAGCGCACCAGTTAATCTTGATGCGCTTTCTTATTATAAATTCATGAGATTAGTTAAATATCCGTTTTTCTAATTTAACTACATGCCTTTTTAACTACATGCCTTGCTGTGGGCGTTTACCATGTGGTTTACGGTCTTCTGAATCAGGACGGCCTTCGTCTTTTCTTTGTGACTCAAGTTGTGCAAGTTTGGCGCGCTGCTCGGCAGTTAGTACCTGCGCGATAGCATGCTGAGTTTGTACACGCTCAACAAAGCGTTGTTTTTGTTTTGCTGCTTGCTGGTCAGCCAAGCGGTTTACAGCGGTGGTATTCAATGTTTTTCTTGCCATTAAGGCCTGCATTTGCTGTTGCATTTGCATGCGTTCGGCTTTGTTGTTTTCCTTATCGGCTTTACGGTCACCATGTTTGGCTTTCATGATGGCTTGAATTTGAGCTTGCTGCGTTGCTGTCAAATCCAGTTGCGATAATGGGCCTTTCATGCCACCTTTCATATCGCCTTTATGCTGCTTTTGCACATTGTTGTACGATGATGAGGTATCGGTTGCTGCGCCAACGCTAGTACAAGCGGTTACCGCAAATACACTAGATGCTGCTAATACGGTACTCATTAATAATTTTTTCATCATAATATCCTTAATTGGTTTTTTGAGTGGTTAATGTCATGTCTCAAAAAGCGACCTGTAAAAGTAAGGGTTGTTGGCCAGCTGCTACAATATCAACCACGCTTTCGATAGAGCCTATAATAAGACAACCAGACGTTACGATGTTTTATGAAACATTAAGAAAAGTAACGTTTGTAGCGTCATACTGCTCAAGTCTTGTAGGCTTGTGGCTACCTCGCTACTATTATTAAATTGCCAAAATAATGGTGCGCATTTGCTTTATCATATTAAAAATACATAGCGTACAAACATAGGAGGTAATATGCCAAATATTTTGCTGGGTGATGATGACGAAGAGTTGACTCAATTATTGCAAGAATATCTGACCAATCATGGTATTCATTGCGAGTGCGTCCATGATGGTGAAGCTGTGATACAACGTCTTAAAAAATCGACTTATGATTTATTGGTACTTGATATTATGATGCCAAAAATGGACGGGCTTAGTGTATTGCGTCAGCTGCCCAACATCAGCACTATTCCAGTCATTATGCTGACTGCCAAAGGGGAGGAGATTGACCGTATTATTGGGCTAGAGCTTGGTGCAGATGATTATATTACCAAACCTTGTAACCCACGTGAGCTGCTGGCACGTATTAATGCGGTCATCAAACGCACCACGGCCACTATTTCTGACTATACGCCGCTGCCTGAAGGTCGCCTGCATCTAGACCAAACTCAGCGTATTTGCCAAATAGATGGCATAGACGTTCAAGTGACAGGTACTGAGTTTGATTTATTGGTCGCTTTACTAAGACAAAAAGGTGAGGTGGTGAGCAAAGAATGGCTATCGCAGCATGTGCTACAGCGTGAGCTACAGCCATTTGATCGTAGCCTTGATGTGCATGTCTCGCGCCTCCGCAAAAAACTACAACCTTTCCATGATGAGCCTATTAAGGCTATTCGTGGTAAAGGCTATCAGCTGGTACTGTAATGACTGACTCACCGATAAAAGAGAAAACCTTTAAAATACACATGACACTGTTTTGGCGTCTGTTTTTAAGTCTACTGTTCACGATTCTTGTGACCTCTGCGTTATCTATTGTGGTAGAGCGTGTGCTTAATGGGCAAGAACTGGCAACGCGTATGGATGCTCAGATTGATAAATTATTGGTCAAGCGTGAACAACTGGTTGAAGCCTTAAAAATAGGGGACTTGTCCGAAGTCACTCAACTATACGATCAAGACCGACAACTCATGAATCAGATAAGAATATATGATGAGCAAGGTTCCATCATTTTTCCAAGATATCGTTATAAAAAAGGGCGCAAAGAAGGGCGTCCGGCTCAAGTGCCCGCAATATCCAAAGAACCCACGTTGTCAGACAACAGCCGTGTTTATAATGATGACCGTGAAAATCGCGAGTTTGGTAATGCACCGCGGCCAGATAGAGATCCTAATAACAGATACTCTAATAACAGAGATTTCGATAGCAATAGAAACCCCAACGACAACGAAACGCCAAACAAGAAACCTTTTACCCTCAATAGTCTGTTGCAGCCGCTGCCGCCGCACAAAAGCACTGCTAATATAGAAAGCCGACCTGAATTGGCGGATGTGTCTGTGGTTTTACCCGATGAACAAACGGTGATTATACAGCTGCGTCCGCACTTGTTATTTGACGATGTATTAGAGTTGCAGCGTGGCAATTTTGCAGTACGTCTCATATTAATTATTCTATTTAGTGTTTTGGTCTGTTTTTGGCTCAGCCGTACCATGACTCAGCGCATTCGCCGTGTACAATATGCAGTACATCGTATGCTAGTAGGTGATTATCAAGCCAATCCTAGCCTGTCAAAACTCGGGACTGATGAGCTTGGATTACTTGCCAAAGACGTGGCTCAGTTATCAACACGCCTGGCAGACAGCGAGCTGGCACGCAAGCAAATGTTAAGTGATATTTCTCACGAGCTGCGTTCTCCGCTGGCGCGTCTTGATGTTGCTACTGAATTGACTCGAGACTTTGCCCCTCATGCCAGTCGTTATCTTGACCGTATTGATAAAGAGTCTGTGCGTATGAATGAGCTGATTGAGCAAATCATTCGTATTCAGTCTCTACAGATGCAACAATATACGATTGAGGATTTAGAGAGCGAGTTGGTTCATATTCCTGACATCATCACTGAAATTGGGCAAGATGTTTGCTTTGAGTTTCAAAATAAGCACGTGCATTGGCAATGGCAGTCTCCCATGTCGTCTTGGACGGTGCTTGGCAATCAAGAGCAGTTACATAGTGCGCTTGAAAACGTCATTCGTAACGCCTTTATGCATACGCCGCCCAACTCCACAGTGATGGTAGAGGTCTCTAAAATAAAAACGGATGACCATACTAAAGCCATTCAAATCTGTATTACAGACGAGGGCGGCGGTGTGGCAGAAGGGGATTTAGAACGTATATTCCAGCCTTTTGTACGACTCGATTCAGATAGAAATCGCCAAACGGGTGGCTATGGATTAGGGTTGGCAATTGTTCATGCCGTAATTATGGCGCACAAAGGCCAGCTGAGTGCGCATAACCGCAAAGATGGTATTCGAGGTTTAGTAGTGCAGATAGTATTAGCTGTGGAGTAATTGAATTATTAGCCTGTTGAGCTATTGATTCATATAGTTGATCCACTTTAAAACGAACACAGTATGGCTAGGAGAAATTTTCGAAGCCTCTGGAGTGACGCAGTCACACAGCAAGCTAGAAAAATTTCTGCCAGTTATACGAAACCATGTGTGTATCTACTTTATTTGGTACTGACTATACCTAATAAATGTTGGTTCGCAGGTCTTTTGCGCCTCAGATCGATGTGTCTGTGGTATTTGTCACTGGCTTATGTAAGATCAATTGTTTCTGAGATGTGGAAACTATCAGCATATTTCGAAAATAGATAATAGAGAGTTATGTAAGAAACGTCACTCTTTTGATTAATAGGTTGGGCTGTATCAAGTGATTTGACCTTAATTTATAGATCATAGAAATTAACATCACAAATAAATATTTAATATTTATCAGATATTTACTCTATATATTCAATTATATGAATATATATAGATGAACGGTATCAAATAGCCGATGAATAGCATCTATATTCTTTATATATCCGTTAGAATGAATATAGAGAGTAATAATTAACTTACAAGATAAAACGTTCCTATTCCTTAAGCTCTAACAGCAGTTACATTCCAGCAAAGATATTCTACTGATATAAACAGATAACCCGCTTTATTTTGTCTTTTTAACTCTCTGTAACACAGGTTTTTATTTTTACATTTAATAAATCTATCTGGGAGTACATATTATGAATCGCAATTATAAAGTTATATGGAATGCCTCCTTAAACTGCTTCATGGCAGTTGCAGAGTATGCCAAGAGCCGTGGAAAATCATCAAATAGTGCCGTTCGCTCTGGCGCCGGTACCTCTAGTAATGCTATAACAGGAGGCGCGCGTATTTTGCGTGTAAGTGCCATATGCACAGGGCTGGCTGTGGCTGGTCTTAGTATGCAGGTGACAGCAGCTAACGAATACGAGGGTGATATTGGTGGTAACGTTTACACTGGTTTATTCGGTGATCTAAACGTTAAAGGTGGCGTGAGTACTCTTGCCAATCTAACACATAACAATATTGGGGTGGTCGGAACTGATACTGGTTTCACCAACACTCTGACCATTAAGCTGGCTAAAGACCTAACGGGTCTTAACAGTGCAACCTTTGGTGGTGTCGTAATATCAAAATCCGGTCTGAATAACGGCAACAATAAAATTATCCACGTTGCAAACGGTGACATCAATGCGACGAGCAAAGATGCAGTTAATGGTTCACAGTTGAACAGCTTGACTAACACCGTCGCTGCCAACAAGACCAAATACTACAGCGTTAATTCGAGCGCTATAGGCAATGCTAATAATTTGGGTGCAACGGGTCAAAACGCTATGGCTATGGGCGGGAATGCCACAGCAACAGGCAGTCAAGCCATAGCAATTGGTAGCGGAGAAAGTGGTCAGAACACGACAGCAAGTGGGGAACAGTCTATTGCCATTGGTGCTAACGTGGTATCAAAAGGCGCATCCTCTATTGCCATCGGCGGTGATGACTTAGATAGAGCCTCTCAAACCAATATTAGCACTAATACTCTCAGTGGTTTAAATGCTGGTGAAGTTAATACCAAGTTTAAATACTACGCTGGTGGTCGCGATCTTGTTGGGAATCCTAAATATGCCGACCATACGGAATCAGGTGGCGCTGCGTCCATAGCGGTGGGTGCAAAGTCACAGTCGGAAGGCGCTCTATCTACGGCTATCGGTGTACATTCTAGCTCATCTGGTATTGCTGCTTCGGCCTTTGGTGTTGCAGCCTCAGCGTCTGGGAAAGGTTCAATCGCTTTGGGTGCAGGTTCGAAAGCTCAAGTTGACGAAGGTATTGCTTTAGGCTCGATGTCAGTCGCTAACCGAGCTGGTGGTGGACCGAGTGCTGTTGGATACGCTTCAGCAGGAGCAACGATAGCTGATAAAGCTGCGATTACTATTACTGAGAGCATGACATTAGGTGCGGTATCGGTTGGTACGGGAGATAAAAAAGGAAACCGTCAAATTATCAATGTCGCAGCCGGTAGTGAAAACAGTGATGCGGTGAACGTCGCTCAGCTGAAGCAAGTTGTTACGCTAGCGGAACAAGAAACTGCTGTTGAGGCAGGTCGTAATATCACGGTAAGCTCAGTCAGTAATAGCACTGGTGGAAGAAACTACACCGTAAAAACTGATGATAACGTTACATTTGGAACAGTCAATATTGGGGACGCAACCAGTAAAACCACTTTGACTCATATAAATAATGGTACAGATAAGGGACTAGATGTAGGTGATTCTTACATTACTAACGTTGCTCGAGGAAGTGTGGACCCATACAGTAAAGATGCTATCAATGGGAGCCAGTTGCATGAAACTAACCAAAATATTGCTAAAGGCATCAAGTTCAACTTAAATGGCGGTGAAAGAACTTATGCGCTAGGTGAAACTATTGGTGTGACTACTGGTACAAACATTGTCGCTACGCCGACTGCAACCGGTGCTAATTTCGATCTAGCACCAAACCTAACTGGTCTAAATAGTGCAACCTTCGGTAGCGTGGTTATATCACAAGCCGGACTAAACAATGGCGGTAATCAAATCACTAAGGTCGCTAGTGGTGGTGTCCGTGCAGATGCGGGTAATGCTAACAATGCTGCGAATATCGGTGACTTGAATACAGCAGTTACTGATGTAACCACTGCAGGCTTTGGTTTAAAAGCTGCAGATGGGGGCACCGTACAAAAACCACTAGGAGGAGCCATTGAACTGGTTGGCTCTAACAACAACGTCACTACTAAAAAAGTCGGTGATAAAGTTGAGATCGACCTGAACAACAACCTAGATCTAAGTAATACTGGTAGTGTAAAAATAGGTTCAGGTGGATTCTTAGGTTTAGGTAATACCACTACCCTTGACCGTTCTGGTCTCACAACAGGTAACTCATTACTTAATACCACAGTTGACGGCTTAGGTGTTAGAACGGGTAATGCACTGGTTAATACGACCGTTAGTAGTTTGGGTGTTGCTGTATCAAATCCATTCTCTACTGCCATTCTATCTGGCAACGGTCTTAACATTATTGGTGGTCCCAGCGTCACTAATGCTGGTGTTAATGCGGGTAATAAGAAGATCACCAATGTTGACAATGGCATTGCTCCTAAAGACGCTGTTAATGTCAGTCAGCTCAATACGACCAATCAAGAAATCGCTAAAGGTATCAAGTTCAATGTTGATGGTTTAGAAAGAACATATGCACTTGGTGAAACCATTGGTGTGACTACTGACGATAACATCGACGTTACAACGACTGCAGACGGTGCTAAATTTGGTTTGGCCAACGTTGTTAACATCGGTACTGCCAACCCCATTCAAATCGATGGCACCGCAGGTACGATTACCACAGGTGCTACTACGATTAATAACGGTGGTCTAAGCATTACTGGCGGTCCAAGTGTCATACTCGGTGGCATCGATGGTGGCAACCAACAGATCACAGGCGTCGCCAGTGGTGTTGGCGATGACAAAAACGCCGCTAATATTGGTGATGTACAAACGATAGCTGGGGGTCTTAAAACGATAATTACTGGTGGTACGAATATCGCAGGTGTCACTAAATCAACTACTAACGGACAAGACACTTATACCGTTAATGCAGATAGTGCCAGTGCTTCTGGCTCTACTGCCGTGACCGTCACTGCGGGTGCTAAAAACGCCACAACCAACAATACGGACTATGTCGTTGACCTAAGCGATGCGAGCAAAACCAGCTTGGTCAAAGCCAACAGCGCCATGCAAACAGTCGAGACTCAGATTGATGGTACTACTGTCAAGACCGTTGATAAAACTGACAATACCGCCAACTTCGTCACAGGAGACAATATCGTCTTAAGTGATGATAATGGCAGTATTAAAGTCGCTACTGCTAAAGACTTAGTCCTCACCAGCGTGACAACAGGCAATACCTTAGTGAACGATGCTGGTATTACCATAACAGGTGGTACGAACCAAACAATCACGCTCAGCAACACAGGACTCGATAATGGTGGCAACAAAATCATCAATGTTGCAGATGGCGAGGCAGATACTGATGCCGTCAACGTTGGTCAATTAAACGCAACCAATAGCACAGTCGATATGGGATTGAACTTTACAGGAGACGATACCGCAGTCGTTGTCAATCGTAAGCTCGGTCAGATACTCACTGTCAAAGGCGGCGCAACGGACTTAACGGACAATAACATTGGTATCGTCGCTGATGAAGATGGCAATTTAAACGTAAAACTCGCCAAAGACTTAACAGGTCTCAACAGTGCTGATTTTGGTAGTGGTGTGAGCCTCTCAGCCAATGGCCTAAACAACGGTGGTAACAAAATCACAAACGTGGCAGAGGGCACAACGATCAAAGATGCGGTGAACTTCGGTCAGCTATCAGCAACCAATGAGAATGTTGCAATCAATACCAGCAATATTACCACCAATACGACTAATATCGGTATCAATACAGAGGACATTGCCAAAGGTATCAGAATCGGTGATGGTGACAGTAACAACGATCAGCAGTTTGCATTGGGCGATACTATCAACGTAACTGGCGATAGCAACCTTACCACCACCGCATCTGCGACGGGTGTACAAGTCCAGCTCAACAATCAGCTGAATTTAGGCAATGCTGGTAGTATGCAGATCGGCAATAGCATTATGAATAATACAGGCTTTACCTTCGCTAACAGTGGCTCAGGTAGAACCGTTATTCTGAGCGACCGTGGACTCGATAACGGCGGCAACACCATTCGCAACGTTGGCACAGGTACACTAAATAGTGATGCGGTAAACGTCGGGCAGTTAAGGGACGTAACGATTGCTTTGGACCAAGGTTGGGGAATCACGGCTCAAGGTGATATTGCCACTATGGTAAAACAAGGGGGTAGCGTCGATATGGGCAGCCGAGATGGTAACATTACAGTGTCTAGAACCTTATTCAGTAATGCCGCTACCCTCGACTCAAGTAAAGGTCTTATACCTGCCGGCGCCAATGACCTTAGCTTTGATTTAAATCCAGACCTTACCGTCGACAGCCTAACAGCAGGTGACACCACTATAAATAGTAACGGTCTCACTATTGCAGGTGGTCCTAGTGTCACTAAAAGTGGCATCAATGCTGCTGACAATAAAATTACCAATGTCCAAAACGGTAGTGTATCGGCCAGCAGTCAAGACGCTATCAATGGCAGTCAGCTCTTTGCGCAAGGCACTGGCATAAGCAGCATTATTGGCGGTAGTACGGTGTATAACCCTGCAGATGGTACGTTTACCAACAGTAATATCGGTGGGACAGGTGAGGGTAGTATTGATGGTGCGATTGGTTCTATCAGACAAGGTACGATTGAAGTCACTGAAAACGTGCAAGTCAACACCACCAATATAGAAACCAACACGACTAACATTGCAACCAATACAAGCAATATTGCTACCAATACCACGAACATCACCTCTAACACTGGCAGGATTGATGCGGGTCTCAACTTTGGTGCAGACAGTGGCGCTAACATCAACAAACCAGTAGGCGATGAGAGTGTACTTAGCTTTACAGGTAGTAACAATATCAAAACCATGGCAGAAGGTAGCAGCATTAAGTTTGACCTAAACGGTGACATCAATCTAGAGAGTGTGACCACTGGCAATACGACTATTAATAGTAATGGCGTCAGTATGACAGGTGGTCCTAGTATGACCGCAGCCGGTATATATGCAGGTGATGTTACAACTGGTCCTAGTATGACTATGAACGGTATCAGTGCAGGTGGTAAGGTCATGACTGATGTTGCTGATGGTATAGGAGCCACCGATGCGGTCAACTTCGGTCAATTGAGTGCCCTTGATAAAAGACTTGGTAACAATATGAATGAGCTAGGCTATAAGATTGGCGAAGTCGAAGACGATGCAAATGCTGGTATCTCAGCAGCAATGGCAATGTCTTCATTACCTCAAGCTTATATCATTGGTAAATCCATGGTTGGCGGTGGTATCGCGACTTACAATGGTGAAAGCGCCGTCGCTGTCGGTGTCTCTAAGTTATCTGATGATGGCCGCTGGGTTATCAAAGTCAACGGCACTGCTGATACTCAAGGTAACGTCGGTGGTGCGATTGGTGCAGGTTTCCATTTTAACTAAAAGCCCCAAACCTACACCACATAGTTAAACTATACCGTTAAGTTAAATACAAAAAAGCAAGGCATCAGATGTCTTGCTTTTTTTATGATTAAAATAGGGTGTTAAAGCTTACCTGTAATCAGAATAAAGAGGTATGAATCTTCCTAATTTTCGCTCATATAAGTCCATAAAAGTATAAAAACTATTCTACATATCATTATATTAAACGCCTATTTGGATTAAATATAGTCATCAAATCTAAAATATAGACACAAAAAAACCTCAAATACGAGGCTTTTAAGGATTCATAAGGCACTGGCTTGGAATAACGGGAACACTTATTAAGTATTGGTTATATTGCAGTAAATTAATAGTAAGAAAAATTCCAAAATATAAAACTACCAATGTTTAGCTATGACTACTCATACTGTTACAAGTTAAAGTCCTACCTCAGCTTGTGTCATCTCGCTTATCTTAACAGGCACCGCAAACATCCATGGCATACCGCCGGAACAGAAGAATTTACCATTGCTAAAGGATGTAATATGAGCTGTAAAGTCATTGTAGCCGTGATCTATCATTGCTTGTTCATCGCTATCGTCATCTATAGCGCACCATATATCTTCATCACCACGTTCTAGCATTGCGCGAGTTAATGCGCTACCTCTCAATCCATTTTTCATTTTTAGCTCCTTAGTCATTCGCTATATTGGAACTATAAAAGAGCTGTTGTGCTAAAGTCTTTTATGGTTACAATATTCTCTCCTTACTAGCCTCCATTCCATCGGATTAGACTGAGTGTATTAACCTTATTACTAGTTACTGTTCATAGTATTGTCTGTCAGTAGCTATGGATCGGTTACCTCTAATTCTACCCTCAACCATTTCCAAGATGTTAACTTTTGTGATTATTTGTCCTGAATGTTACGGAATAAACTTTATAGTTATAATCTAGCAAAAAAAATATTTGTTTAGCTACTATTAATTTTATAAATATTGTAACTAAAAATATCGTATTTTCTTGAAGTAAGAAGTAGGGCTGACTCCGTTACCTGCCTATCAAAAATTATTTATTAAAATTAATCAGTCCCTTATAAGCTCGGCTGTCGTTAAAGTCAGTATCAATGATACTAATATTGGTGTCAATCTGTATTACCGTGTTTGCTTATTGCTCAAATATATTTAGTAAAGCTAAGGGAACTGCAACAGCGTGACTATTAACTTTATTGTCTCTTTAACCTAAATAGTTGGAATCTAGACTTTTATACGATTATTGATTCCTACAAAAAAACCACCCGTTAAGGTGGTTTGTCGTGCTTATTTTGCCTACTCGGAATCTTCAAGATGACTTCGATGTAAATCGAAAATCTCATTAATGTATTGGGCGTCTCTTTGTCCTAACTCATCGTCCACATGCTTATTATTACGTGCTCTATCAGAAAACATTTTCTCGTTCTCTTTATTGCTTGCAATGTATTCTTCTAAGTCGATGAGACCTTTATTTGCCAAGTGTTTAACCACGCTTGACATCAAACAACAGTTAGCCACATCGAGACTAATTATATTTTCCGCCATTGGCTTGGCTAAAGACTTAGCGACATCCTTATCACATTCATTCATAACTTGACCTTTTAGATATAGCGAACTGCCCTGTTTCTGGGCTTTACGCTGTCAATTTGGGCAGTTTGCCCGGTAATATTGCTAGTGGGCATGATGATAACACCGCCAGACGTTCTTTATCTCTTAGATTTTTTGACTAAGTAGTTATTCACTCCGATATTTGCTGCTTATAGTCAGTTAAAAATAAAACGGACACACACATGGTTTTGGATAACTGGCAAAAAGACGGGTTAAAAAAGTGAGAAATAGGGGAGTTTCCTAAAAAGTGTGTAACTGCTTATAATCCACTAACCGGAGAATAAGCAATGACTACTCAATCTGACATTAAAAAACTGGCCGAGCAAATGGCTGGTAGCATGAACAGCTTTGATGACATCAAAGACTTTCAAAAGC
>Ga0307486_1000214_pt1 | contig 58130 bp, 51 predicted proteins | sample CBIW02metaG_FD_203663 | JGI IMG/M metagenome (GOLD analysis project Ga0307486, IMG submission 203663) | Sea-ice brine microbial communities from Beaufort Sea near Barrow, Alaska, United States - CBIW 0.2 | ecosystem: Environmental > Aquatic > Marine > Coastal | place: USA: Alaska | collected... | reverse complement strand
TAAACTTATACTGTGACAGTCGGGGCAGCTGATATCTATTTGTGTCTTCATAACCTCAAATATATCATCTTGCTTCGGCTGTCACCCCTCCTTTAATTCCTCAGCATACTTTCTGATACACCACCAAGCATTTATACTAAACACTGGCAAGCAGGACGCAAGCCTTACCAAGGCGCGCTCAGAAAAGAAATAGAGAAGAAGTAGAAAGCAAACGCTGGGTACTCTGTTAGTGCTTGTATTAACCAATAGCGTCTGCTACATTCTAAATCAGTAAGATTATAATAAATAACAATCACTTATCTGTGATTTATAGATGTTCATTAAATAATACTATACCTGATAGCTAATCATTGGCGAGATGGAATTCGTTACCATTTAATTAATAGTAAATAAACAATCAGCTAGTAGGTAAATAACCAGCAAAGGAAGCTAACATAATGAATCAGACTGCCACCCAAACGCAAGCTACTGGTAACACTAATAAAACAGATAATAATACTAGCAGCACTAGTACCACTATGGTAAAAACCGATACGCCAGCTCAGCAAAATTTTTATAACTTTTATTTAGATGAGCATCAAAATATGGCTTGCCGCCGTCTGCATTTTGCGGGGAGTAGTTTTGGCCTATTAGGTCTGGCTAAATCTGTCAAAGCCCGTTCACCAAAACCTCTGATGAAAGGTATTGCCGCAGGATATGCATGTGCTTGGGTCGGGCATTTTTTCTTTGAAAAGAACAAACCCGCCTCTTTTAAATCCCCCCTAAAAAGCTTTGCCAGCGATTTTCGCATGTATGGCGATGTGCTGCGTGGTAATTTAAGCTTAAAAGATCGTAAGCTTGATAAACCACGTTAAAGACAACCAGCATTTAGCCAACTCTTTACAAGAGTGAGTATGGTTTTCTGAAACGCTAGCTTTATACAACGCCAAATGAATATGACATACGCACCTAAAATTCCGGGCTAATTTAAAAAATCAGCCCAGTGTTTTTTATGCTAACGCAACGACTTACGTAATATTTTACCCACCGCTGTCTTAGGCAGCTCATCAATGAACGCATAATATTGCGGACGCTTATACCCTGTTAAACGCTCACTAGCAAAGGTTTCTAGCTCATCTACGGTTAAGATTGGGTCTTTTTTGACCACAAAGGCTTTGGGTACCTCGCCGCTGTGCGCATCTTCAATACCAACCACTGCTACCTCTAACACTTTTGGATGTTCAGTGAGCGCCGCCTCTACCTCATTGGGATAGACATTAAAGCCTGAGACCAATATCATGTCTTTTTTACGATCGACGAGCGTCAAAAATCCATCCTCATTCAACACACCGATATCTCCTGACTTAAAATAACCGTCCTCTGTAAAGGTGTCTGTATTATCGCGACCCCAATAGCCACTCATTACTTGCGGTCCTTTAATTCCAACCTCTCCGGGTGTTCCTATAAGGCACGCGGCGCCATTCTCATCAATAATCTTGATTTCCATCATCGCTAACGGTAGACCGACGCTACCATTGAATGTCGTGATACTTGGCGGGTTGAAAGAAATAACGGGTGCTGTTTCCGACATCCCATATCCTTCATGAATCATCATACCAGTAACCTGTTGCCATTGATCAGACACCGCTTTGATAATAGCGGTACCGCCGCCGATAGACAGCGCTAGTCGACTGAAATCAAGCGTAGCAAATTTTGGATGATGGAGCATCCCAGTGAATAATGTATTGACCGAAGGAATGACATGCGGTCGATGCTGCTCAATGGTCTTGACTAACCCATCGATATCACGAGGGTTGGTGACTAATATATCTTCCCAGCCGCCATAAATACCGAGCAGCCCGCATACTGTAAATGAGAAGATATGATACAGCGGCAACGGATTCAGTATTTTGATTTGCTCAGTACGACCTGCTTCAACCGTACTGCCAAACATCGCATAACACTGACAGACATTTGCCATGACATTGTAGTGAGTGAGCATCGCGCCTTTTGGCTTACCCGTCGTTCCGCCCGTATATTGTAGTAGCGCCAAATCGTCGCGACTAATAGCCACAGGCTGACACTGCTCAGCACGATACGATTTCATGATGTGCGCAAAGTTTACGTCGCGTTTTGGCACGTGGTTTGCAGTTATATCGTCTGGCTCTGCAGTCATGTTTGTCTGACTTGATGGACCAGTAGAATCACATGAGTTATCGATTTGAGTGAGTAAAGCGATATCATTATCAGCAGGCGCAGTGTTTGGGTCAACAGAACAATGGACGACCAATGACAATTGCGCTTTTACCTCGTCATCTAGCTGGTCATATGCGGCGGTCATACCATCAAGGATAATCAGACCGCAAGCTTCAGAGTCGACCAACTGATGCGCCAGCTCATAATGGGTATACATCGGATTGACATTGACCAGAACCGCGCCAGCACGCAAACAGCCCAGCATCACTACCGCATACTGCAATATATTGGGCAATTGCACCGCAATGCGTGCGCCTTTAGCGATGTTTTGGGCTTGTAAGAAGGCGGCAAAGCGCTGACTTGCGATATCCAATTGTGCAAAGGTCAAGGTTGCAGATCCCATGCTAAAGGCGACAGACTGACTGTACTGATCGATTTTTGGTTGTAGCAAATCTAAAATACTTTGCTGGTTTTCCAATACATCCAGATTATTTCTGAGTCCATACTGCTCGTAGGCGGCTTGCCATAGTGGTGGAACCGTAGCGCTAGGTGAGTGTTTTTCAGAGCTGGTTTTCATCAGATAGCGTCCTTGCTAAATCATCGAGGTTAGACTCAGCATAGCATAATTTAGTACGCATTTTGCAAGCTGCTGAGCTGTTATCTGCCTTGAGTTATTTACTGTCTTTTTTTATTAAAATGAACAGAGATTGTTTTCAACATCGCCTTTAAAATCAGTAACACACAACCAAAAAACCAGCATAGGGGGACCTGTGCTGGTTGTTATTTTTGAACAATACTCTTAAATTTTAGTCGATTAGATTAGGCAGTTGCCATTTCTGCAAACACTGCTTCAGCGGCTTTAATAGAGAACGCTAAGTCTTCATCGCTATGCTTGATAGACATAAATCCTGCTTCATAAGCCGATGGCGCAAGGTAAATACCACGATCTAGCATACCGTGAAAGAAGGTATTAAAAGCATCCATATTACATTCAGTCACGTCATCAAAATCTTTTGGTATTGAGGTTTGGTCATCTTTAACGAAGAACATACCAAACATACCGCCAAGCTTATTGGTACGCAAGTGGATGTCATGTTTGTCAGCGGCCGCTTGAATACCGTCAATGAGTTGATCAACTTTGGCAGACAAATCGTCATAGAAGCCGTCAACGGTTAAGTCTTCAAACATCGCAATACCTGCACGCATCGCTAGTGGATTACCTGACAAGGTACCTGCTTGGTAGACGCCGCCAAGTGGTGCGATACATTCCATAATCTCGCGTTTGCCACCAAAGGCACCGACTGGCAGGCCTGCACCGATGATCTTACCAAAGCAAGTTATATCAGGCTCAACGCCAAAATGGGCTTGAGCGCCGCCAAGTCCCACGCGAAACCCAGTCATCACTTCATCGAAGACGAGTACTGCGCCATGCGCGGTACATTGCTCGCGCAAGGTATCATGAAACGCTTGATCAGGAATCACCATATTCATATTGCCCGCGATAGGCTCAACGATGACGCAAGCAATCGTGTCACTCCATTTCTCAAAACAGTCTTTAATCGCTTGCGGGTCGTTATATGGCAAAGTAATAGTATGCTTAGCAAAGTCAGCGGGCACGCCTTTTGACGTCGGCTCGCCAATATCAAGCATACCAGAGCCTGCTTTTACCAATAGGCTGTCTGAATGACCATGATAGCAGCCTTCGAATTTGACAATATTGTCACGGCCAGTAAACCCGCGCGCCAGACGAATCGCACTCATCGTCGCCTCAGTGCCCGAGCTGGTCATGCGTATCATTTCAACACTAGGAACGATGTCGCAGATTTTATCCGCAACGGTAGTTTCAAACGGTGTTGGTGTCCCAAAGCTAAGTCCATCATCAGCGGCTTTTTTGACCGCATCGATAACTTTTGGGTGCGCGTGACCCAAAATCATTGGCCCCCATGAGCCGATATAATCGATATAGGCATTGTCTTCGGTGTCATAAATCTTGCTGCCATTAGCACGATGCATAAATACTGGTGTGCCGCCCACGCCAGCAAAAGCTCGTACTGGCGAATTGACACCGCCTGGAATATGTTTGCGAGCTTGGGCAAAAAGTTGTTCATTTTTAGTACTCATAAATACTCTCTATTATTTTATTGGGATTTAACGTTAATAGCTTATTTGTAGCTATTGTTTCGTTGTAGCTCTTACTTTTGCTAAAGCGGTGTATCTATAATATAGTGAAGCAGAAGCAGAAGCAGAAGCAGAAGCAGAATCATAAACATTTGTCGAAAATAGAAGCAATAAATTATGAACAGCACTCCTACTAGCTCTATAGAAAGGCCCACTCCAAAGCTTATGAATCATCAAGAAGCCATAAATATTATTCAAGCGCTTATTGATGGCATCAATCCGCTATCTGATGAGCCATTACCCAGTAACAGCTTATGCCTGAACGATGATATCCAACGCGCCCTTCAAGCTGCCATTCCTGCGCTTGAAAGTAAAGTTAAAGCCGATATCCGCAAGTCCAATCTTCCTATCAATGCCGGTAACCCCTGGAGTAGCGATGAAGATCATCAGCTTATAGAGGCTTTTGATAACGGCGATTCTATTAATACTCTCGTCGAACTCCATCAGCGCACTAAAGGCGCAATTACTTCACGGCTGGGCAAACTCGGTAAAATCATCGTTTGAACATCAGCCGACTACTAATTGCGGACTGACCAATATTTAAACAATGCTTAATACCATTTAGCGAGACTGTCGCTGAGTGTTTAAGGCATTATTTAAAAGTCTTGGATCAGTTAAGCCTTTTTAACCACTGAGGACTTCAGCTTCATGGGGCCATAGCCCTCAAGCTTACAGTCAATATCGTGACCGTCGGATGCATCAGGCAATAAACGGATACTTTTTGCCTTGGTGCCCACTTTGATGACCGTTGAAGAGCCTTTCACTTTTAGGTCTTTAATCACAGTGACCGCATCGCCATCTTGCAGCTCATTACCGACTGCATCACGGATAACGGCATCTGGCTCATCAGCTTGTGCGGCATCAGTCTCCGCCGCTGTCCATTCATGGGCGCACATCGGACATACCAGTAGCGCGCCATCTTCGTAAGTATATTCAGCATCACATTTGGGGCAATTGGGTAAGCTCATAATTTCCTCGGCAGCCGTAAAAAATAAGGGTGGTTTTAAAGCAATTATTTTAAAGTAAACTAAATCAACATTGTAACGCAAGTCGCTATCTTTAACCAATGGGTTCGCTTGAAAACCCTACTCTGTGCCCAAGTTACACTCTAAGAATGACGTTTTTTATGTGGCTGTTTTTTGTGGTATTCTCTTTAAACTCATCTACTTCTATATCCATTTTTCTGTCTATAAATAATACATTTTAGAACACCCTATATCTAATGACGGTTCTTTAATAGCTCTCCTCGATACTTACTTTAGTACTTATAGTGCTTAAATTTTGATTACTTAATTTTTATAATAAGGATAAAAATCATGAATGTATCAGTAATGCCGCAGTTTGCACAGTTAACCATCCAAGGCGACGATGCCGAAAAATTCTTACAAGGCCAATTGACTTGTGATGTCACAAAACTTGGCCTCAGTTATCAAGCAGCCGCTATCGGTAACTTAAAAGGACGTATTGAATTTGGTATTTGGATCAAAAAACAAGCCGAGAAGCATTACGATGTGGTTATCAGTGCGGATTGTGCTGACTCATTAAAAGCGCATCTCAATAAATATGGTGCCTTTTCAAAGTTTGTAACCAGTACGCCGACGCCTATTTATCCTTGTGTGCTCGCTGATGAGCCGACTTTTAGTCACAAGGACGACCATAATACACCAGCGGACACGCAAGCATGGATGCGCTGTAGTATCGCCACGGGTAATTACTGGATAACTAGCACCACCCAAGGTGAGTTTCAGCCGCAAGAACTGCGTCTGCATCAGCGTGGCGGCATGGATTACGATAAGGGCTGCTACTTAGGTCAAGAAGTTATCGCTCGTATTTATTTTAAATCAGCACCCAAAGCCTTTTTGCATTGTGTCCAAGGCACAGGCGACGTGCCAGCAGCCGGTGAAAAACTGGGTAAAATTCAAGTGGTCAATGCGATAGTAAGCAGCCAAGATACCCAGCAGGGTTTTGAAGCGTTAGTAGTGGCTCGTCCAGCACATCTTGCTGATAGTGACTTAACAATAATAGAATTACCGCCAGCTCTGCAAGTCGATGTCGCCCGCCCTAAGTAAATAATCCGAACCAATAATAACGCTTGATTAGAGCTATTAAAAAATTATCATAGAGAGTCCTATGACACATATCGCTGTACTCGGAGCAGGCGTGGTAGGCGTGACCACCGCATGGTATTTGCGACAAGCAGGCTATGATGTGACGGTGATTGAGCGCGAGCCAGCAGCAGGAATGCAGACCTCATTTGCTAATGGTGGTCAAATATCGGTATCTCATGCAACACCGTGGGCAAACCCCGAAACCCCGCTAAAAGCACTTAAGTGGCTGTTTAAAGAGGACGCCCCACTACTCTATCGGCTGCGTGCTGACAAGGCGCAGCTTAAGTGGGCGATGCAGTTCTTGCAAGAGTGCCGCGCGGACAAAGCAGATGCCAATCTGGTGCAAATGGTACGTTTGGGATTGTACTCACGAGCTGCCTTACAGCAGCTGCGTGCGAATATCGGTATTGATTATGAACAGCAAACACGCGGGATTATGCACTTTTATACCAGTCAGGCTGAGTTCGATGCAGCCATTGCGCCGACTGAACGGATGCAAGAATTGGGCTGCGAGCGTCACCTGATCGATATCAATAATGCAGTCAGTCTAGAACCAGCACTCTACCCTATCGCTCACAAGCTCACTGGCGCAACTTATACCAGCCACGATGAATCAGGCAATGCACATCTATTTACCCAACGACTGGCCGAGCGTTGTATAGAGGCTGGCGTGCGCTTTATGTACGATACTGAGATTATAGCGCTCAATACTGATGCCCATTCTACCCGTCCGCATGTGCACAGTATTACTATTCGTCCCGCTGGCGAAAATGCCCAGACCTTTAGCGCTGACAGCCACGTATTGGCACTGGGCAGTTATAGCGTGCCTCTAGTCAAGCCGTTGGATATTCATCTGCCTATTTTCCCTGCCAAAGGCTACTCGGCTACTTACAAGGTCAATCCGCGCGCGCCGCATTCAGCACCTTTCATTAGCCTCATCGATGACGAGTTTAAATTGGTCATGTCGCGCCTTGGTGATAAGTTACGTGTGGCAGGAACGGCAGAATTCAATGGCTATAATTTAGAGTTGAACCCGACGCGCTGCGAAGCTATCACTCACCGCGTACAGCAATTGTTTCCCAAAGGCATCATTGCTAACTCCGTCGAATACTGGGCAGGACTACGGCCTATGACTCCCTCTAATGTACCACTCATTGGACGGGCACATTGTGGACAGGTAAAGCACGGTAGCTATAACGTGAATGCCACTTTTGATAATTTATGGCTCAACACTGGTCATGGTACGCTAGGCTGGACGCACGCTTGCGGCTCAGCAAAGGCCATTAGTTTATTGATACAAGGTGAGAGGCCAGCCGTCGATTTTGACTTCGTTGGCATAAATTCTCAATAAACATCAGTTAAACGGCGTCAGGCTCATATAGTCAGTACCCAATAAAATAGACACACAAACACATACATGGTTTCTTATAACTGGCAGAAATTTTTCTAGCTTGCGGTGTGACTGCGTCACTCCAGAGGCTTCGAAAATTTCTCCCAGCCATAGTGTATTCGTTTTAAAGTGGCTCAACTATAGCTAAAGTACAGTAGCTCAAACACAGTAGTGTCAGTACGATAATTTCAGCGCAGTAGCACCGGTAATAAAGCATAAAAAAGGCGCTTACGTATAGTAAGCGCCTTTTTTGATTTAGCCTATTTACGATTCTCTCGCTCAATACGCTTTCACCTGATACCTCGGGTTAAACAGCCTCTAGCTCACCTGCCTCGATTTCAAGCGCTTCTAATTGCACCGGTACACCATTTACTGCGGCATTACCACTCAACTGATCGATTAAGGTATCGTCCGTTAGGTCGTTAACACTAACCCCTGCATGTGCTTGGGCGATTTTTTGCTTGACGCCTTTGCGACCGTGACCGAAGCCGTGCGGAATACTGACAACGCCTGGCATGAGCTCATCGGTGACTTCTGCTTCGATGATAACGCTGCCCACTCGAGAGGTCACTTTTACGTTTTGACCGTCTTCGATGCCTTGCTGCTCAGCGGTTTCAGGATGCAACATCAAGGTACAGCGTGACTTACCTTTTACCAATCGATGGCTGTTGTGCAACCACGAGTTATTACTGCGCACATGACGGCGGCCAATAAGTAGAATCTGACTGTCATCATACTGCTGCATCATCTCTTTCACACGGTCCAAATCCGCTTGATAAAAATCAACATTGAGATGAATTTGCTTATCTTCATGCTTCAAGGCTTGCGGTAACATACTTTGCAACGGCCCTAAATCCAAACCATGAGGGTTTTCAATCAGCTTCTCTAGCGTAACTTCTTTATAAGGCCCATGTTTTAGACCTTGCTCGAGCAAAAATTTAGGTCCTAGCTTCTTCGTCAATGCACGTTCGGCTTTGGTCGCCTCTGTTGCTTCTTTATCCAGACGTTCTGCCAGCTCTAAGTAAATTTCCCAGTCGTGTTTTTCATTATCGTTTTTGTTGAATAGTGCTGGTGAATATTTGGCCACATTATGCACAGCAAAACCATTAAAAGTGAGGTCATAATGATCGCGCTCTAGTGGCGATACTGAGGGCAAGATAATATTGGCATGACGACTGGTTTCAGTCACAAAGTAATCGAGCGATACCATAAAGTCTAATTGTGACAAGGCTTTGTCTAATTTTTCACCATTTGGCGTACTCAACACAGGGTTACCCGCGACGCTAATGAACCCCTTTAACTGACCTTCGCCCGCCACCAGCATCTCATCTGCCATAGCGACAACCGGATACTCCCCATTAAAATCAGGAAGATTACTCACTCGGCTATGGCGTTTACCTAAATAGCCTGGGCCCGAATTATTGACGACATCGACTGCAGGATTAGGGAACATCAAACCGCCAACTTCATCCAAGCGACCGGTCACGATATTGATTACCATAGACAAATACTGACTTAATAATCCGAACTCTTGCACCGATATACCCATGCGACCATAGCAGACTGAGCTTTCAGCCTCGCAAAATTCTTTCACTAAGCGTTTGATTTCAACGGCGCTGATGCCGGTAATGCTCGCAACGGATTCGGCGGTATATTCTTTAGCAAAAGAGGCGATACGGTCAATCTCTGGCGCTAACACCGTCGCTTTATTCTCTTTAGCATAGCCTTGCAAATAGATTTCATTCAACATAGCCAACAACAATAAAACATCGGTTGCTGGGCGAATGAAGTGATGTTCGCTGGCAATATCTGCCGTTTCTGTCCGCCTTGGGTCAATCACCACCACTTTACCATCACGCGCTTTGATATCTTTTAGCTTTTGACGCATGTTTGGTGCGGTCATAATACTGCCGTTAGACGCAAGCGGATTGCCACCAATGATCAGCATATACTGAGTGCGATTAACATCGGGCACAGGAATACGTAGCATGTGACCGAACAGATGCATACTCACAATGTGATGCGGTAATTGATCGATTGAAGTAGCAGAAAAACGACTGCGCGTTTTTAGACTGTGCAATAAATGCTTAATCGTTAACATACCGCCTAGATTATGCACGTTCGGGTTTCCCAAATAAACACCAAAGGCGTTTTGACCGTACTGTTGCTGTACCGATTGGATGCCTGCGGCGACTTTGTCTAGTGCGTCCGTCCAGCTGATTTCCTTCCAACCGTCAGCGGTTCTCTCGACAGGTTGGCGCAAGCGATCAGGGTCTTCATGCAAATCCTGTAGGGCTGTGGCTTTTGGGCAAATATAGCCTTGAGAGAAGGGGTCTTCTTTATCCCCTTTAATCGATAAGACCTTGTCATCATCGTATTTTATTTCAATACCGCACATCGCCTCGCATAAGTTACAGGTTCTAAAATGTATCTGTTCGTTAGCCGTAGTTGCTTTAGTCATGGTCGTGCTCCCTTTTATTCTGTGTTGATCCTAGTTTTCGATAGTTAACTGTCTGCTAATCACGGTTGCTTACGTGCAAAAAAATGGATAAAAAGCGCGTTGAAATTCGTACTTAAAATGGTAATAGCCTGCACTCTTGAATAACGATGCTGATGACATCCCAATATCAATTCATGGACTTGTGCACTAGCGATATCGACACAGAGATTCACATCAGTACGCTCAAAATAACGACCAGATAACTGTAACCCCTGAATAAATATGTCTGTCCACTCTTCTTGGATTTCTGTCATTAGATTGCCTAGCTTCTTATTTTCTAAATCCTTATTGACTAGATTTTTTGTTTTGGCACTATAGCGCGGGCGGTCTTCGATCAGGTGTTGAAATAAGGCAATATTCTGAAATGCCGCATCAAAAATTAGTGTTAGGCAATACTGGCAACGGTGATTAAACTGCTCTTTATTCAACGAATCATAATCTTTTATCATATCCACCCAAGCCATGCGCATAGGGGATAGATAATTGGCTTTTAGCTGTGTGCTTAATTCGTTCTGTAAGGCATCTAAGCTATCAAAGTGATTATAAAAGCTGGGCTGGGCGATACCTGCACCTTTAGCAACTTTGTTCATACTCATGCCACAAGCACCCTCCAAGCTATAAAGCCGTAAGGCGCTTTTCAGTAGCGCTCGACGCGTTTCGGCTTTTGCCCGCTCGCGCTTCGATTCTACTGGTGCTGAAGATGCTTGTTCTGTTGCTAACTGCGCTGTTGATAGCAGTGCTGCTGGATTTTGAGAAGCTAATACATTCAAAGCAAACCTATCCTTGTCTCGTAAAATGTTTGAGCGCTGTTTGAGTCAGAGGTTACATAAAGCCGTTAAATTTAAAAAGATTGCTTCGACTATAGATCTATAGTCTTCTAAACTATAGTCATTTAAACTATAAGTCTATAGTTGAATTCATAGCATAACTTATTTTTCACAAAACAACATCACTAGGTTGCCCTTATGACATCAGCAGTTTTCACGCCTTTTTTACTTCCTTGTGGCGTCAGTCTCCCCAATCGCCTAGCCAAAGCTGCCATGGAAGAAAATATGGCCGATGAAGGCCAAATCCCTGGCTCCGCTATTTTGCGCTTGTATCAGCGCTGGGCTGAAGGCGGGACGGGCTTATTAATTACAGGTAATGTGATGGTCGATGGTCGCGCGATGACCGGTCCAGGCGGCATTGTGTTAGAAAAAGACAGCGATATAGCACCTTTTAAAGCGTGGGCTGAAGCTGCCAAACAAAATAACACTCAAGTTTGGATGCAGATCAATCACCCCGGTCGTCAAGTGTACGCTGCTATGGGCGGCGATGTGTTGTCTCCCTCTGATGTGCCGCTTAATTTGGGGAAGCACTCTCATTTGTTCAGTAAGCCTAGAGCCATGACCCAGCAAGATATTGAGCAACTGATTCAGCGCTTTGTCGATACGGCCATAAAAGCTGAACAAGCAGGCTTTGATGGTGTTCAAATTCACGCCGCTCACGGTTATCTACTCTCACAGTTTTTGTCGCCATTAACCAATAAACGTGAAGAGGAATACGGCGGATCTATTGAGAACCGTATGCGCTTATTACTGACGGTTATTAAAGCGGTGCGCGCACAAGTTACGCCCACCTTTGCGGTCGCTATAAAAATAAACTCGGCCGATTTTCAGCGCGGCGGCTTCGATGCCGATGATGCAAAAGCCGTTATTACTGCGATGAATACGCTTGGCGTTGATTTGGTCGAGTTGTCTGGTGGCAGCTATGAGAGTCCAGCAATGCAAGGCTCAACCGCTGATGGCCGAACGTTGCAGCGAGAAGCCTACTTTTTGGATTTCGCAAAAGATATCGCGCAAGTTGCCACTATGCCCATTATGACAACAGGCGGGGTCAGACGTTTGGCGGTAGCAGAAGACGTTTTGACTCAGGGTATCGATGTCATCGGCATGGGCACAGCCTTAGCCATGAACCCCTCTTTGCCCAATGACTGGAAACAGGATGATCAACTCAGCGCTCATAACCCAACAGTGAAATGGAAAGATAAAACCTTGAGCGCCATTGCTACGATGGCAGTGGTCAAACGCCAACTGCGACGCATGGGAGGAGGCAAAACGCCTAAACCAAATGCATCGCCACTGGTCTCATTGATTAGTGATCGCATTCGCGTGAAAAAACTAACAAAGCGTTATCAAAGCTATCTCACTAAATAATTTGGCGAGACAAGTTGGTGTTTCACATCAAATAAAGTAAAGAAGCAGAAGTCTTATTCTTAGACTTCTGCTTCTTTGTGCTTTTTAATAGATCCGTCGCCACTCATTTCCCTTATTAAAAATCGCTTCGATGGCTTACCAATTATTGTTACCCACAGTAGACGTCATTTATGAACTCTCTAACATAGTGATCATATGGATAACATATCGCTCGCGTTTGCTATAATTAAGTAACACTTTAAACATTGCGCATACAGACAGCCCAATCGAAACCACCTATATTTAGAGCTACAGGAGTTAGCACTAGTTGCTACATTTCTGTTAAATGAAATAAAGACTAAAATAGTCAGTGAGTAAAGACAGTACTTAAAAGCAATAATAAAAGTAGCTATTAAAAAACAAGCAGTAAAGATAACAAACCAAATAATATAAAAGGGAATATCACTATGAACGAACATACCTTGAAAGGTGAATGGAACCAAATGAAAGGGTCAGTAAAACAAAAATGGGCTGATCTGACTGATGACGATTTAATGCATGTTGATGGCAGTCGCGATAAATTAGTGGGTAAAGTTCAAGAACGTTATGGTCATACTAAAGACGATGCTCAGCGTGAAGTAGACGAATGGCGCACTGAAAATAAATACTAGTCTATGAGTTACCTATAACTAGCATTTTATATAAGTTAATATGTTGAATAAAAAAAACCGCATTGCACTATATCAGATAGCCATGCGGTTTTTTATTGTTTAACGTTTAGCAATGGACTAAAAGGTCTGATTATATCAATCAGAAATGTTGTAAATTACAGATTTTCATAAAGTCCAGATACGATAAAACCGCATAGCAATTAATTGTTATGCGGTTTTATCGTTAACTATCCATGTTACCTATCACGACTTCAATCACTGCATCCATGCAGGATATTAAGTATGGTGTGACAGTCGGGCATCCTGCCCATTCTTTACAACTACTAGTGGCATTATCTACCATCAACACGGGTTGTGTGTCCTTGCTTCAGCTGCCATTATCATCCTGATGCTGACTTTTGAATCATTATCCTAATGCGGTAAACTCATCCTTGAGTCACACTCCCTTATGCCGTGTATGTATAATGCCAAATTATTGCCCTAGTGTTAAGTCGCGTGAGCGTCATTGCTTGTAAGCATATGCTTACACGGACTTGATAAGTAGTGGTTACTAGCGATTTTAAATGAGCATTTCACCAATGACACCAATCAAGAAGCCTAGCGTAGCGCCAAGGGAAGTCATATGATTTTTGTCCAATTTGCTCTCAGGGATAATGTCTTGTATGAGTAAATATAAAATACCGCCACTCGCAAAAATCATCAGATGCGCGGTAAGATCAGGATGCTCGCTCAATAAAAAATGCCCGATAAGGGCTGATACGATGCCAAAGAAGCTTAAGCCAAAGAATATAGCCAAGGTCTTATTGACGCTAAAGCCACTTCGCACCAAATCGCGAAACGAATTAAAAGACTCGGGTAAGTTTTGTAAACCAATAAAGACGGCTAGTAACGCTGCCATTTGTGGCTCAATTGCAAATACCGCACCTAAAGCGATAGATTCGGGGACAAAATCCATCATCATCGCAAGTAGTGTTGCTTGTTGACCGCCCGACTTTGCTAATTGACGATCAATAGCCATGAACAGCACTGCACCCAGCAAAAAAGAGCCCATTACTCCCCAAACACTTAATTCCTCCATGCCCTTAGGCACTAAAACCAAAGCTATTGCGGATAAAATAATACCTGCCCCAAATGACATTAAGGTATGAACAACTTGATGCTTAACGGGACTTTCCTTGACATGATGGTCAAACAAATTGGCCAGTAACCCACCTATAAATACCGTTGCACCAGCAAAACCTGAAAATAAAATAAGCTTAAACAGCATGGTTACTCCTTTTCTTTGTTGTTATACCTACCTAGGCAAGCTTTTATTATCTAAGCCAACTTTCACTAGCGTCTTAGCCATAAAAAAATATGAGTAAAAATTTGCTCATTCAAAGCACACGATCAGTAAAAGAAAATTTGCATTGATTACAAGTTATTAACGTAAACGACATCTACCCTCAAGTTTTTTGCTTTACTATAGATAATGTAAGGAAATATTTCAAATATGCACGGAGGTAGGTAATGAAGCATAAATATAATAGAAGTTTTTAAGCTTGCTATTATATTAAATCCTTTATAACCCTCATTGTACTTTTAGAGGTCAAAAACACCTCTATTGTTGTTGATTTAATATCTATTATTGGAGATTTCATTATGAAAATTTTACCCTCTTTCTCATTAAAGAAGGCCCTATCCGCTGGTCTTGCGGTTACTTTATTAGGCACGACTGTGGGTTGTACCGTTGTTGGTCCAGGCTATGACAATCAGCCCGTATATCGTGGTGATGATAATCGAAATGATAGTTTTAATCGCGTAAGCCAACAGCTGCGTCAAGATCTACGTCGTAAAGGCTATCAGGTCATGGACATTAGATCTGCTAGCTATCGTGGTGATCGGGCCATTACCGCTTATGCCAAAAAGAACAATCAAGCTTATGAGTTTAAATATACCTACCCTAGTCTAAGACTCATCAGCTCAAATAAGAGAGATGGGTCCAATGACTGGAAAGACGATAAGTATCAAAACAACAAAGACCATCACAAAAAAGACAAACATAAAAACAAGGGTAAACATAAAGATAAATATAACGGGAAAAATAAACACGATAACCGATACAAAAATTGGTAATAAACTGGAAACATTATCAAAAGATCATCACCTTATCCTGCCATTGAGTAGCATGCTATTAAAAAGTCAGGGCTATGGGTCACCGTGTCAAAAGTATAGAGCTTGAAGAAAAGAAAAATCGTGATGTTTTTGAGATTGAAGCCAGACGCGGCTCTCAGGACTATCAAACATCACTCAGTTATCCTAACTCAAATGTAAGTAAGTTTAAAAAAGACTGATTTTGCCATGTTAAGCTAAATTTTGGCGTCATTTGTAAGTTGACGGCTATAGTCAAGTAAATCAGTCCTTGATTTATTTGACTTTTTTTATTATATAATTTTATTATGGAACATTAAAAACATAGCGATACTAAGCAATACGCTATTATAATCAGTTCAAAATAAAACGAATACACACATGCTTTTGGGTAACTGGCAAAAATTTTTCTAGCTTGCTGTATCTGTTTTAAAGCGGCTTAGCTATACAAGGAGCTTGTATAAGCTCATACATTAAAAACCTAATGCCTTAATCACATCATAAGCGGGCGTCTCATAAGGATGGGCATGCTTTAAAGCGGTAATGACGTCTTGAATAACCGCTTCATCAACGACCATCTCGACTCGCCATTCATCGACTTTCTCTAGACTGTCCTGTGTACCAATATGCGGCGAACTACCTGCCAGCGGTGTAAACTGCCCTGTTCCTTGTACTTGCCAGCAGCACTGTTCATAATTGCCTATTGTCCCTGCCCCCGTGGCAAACAGCGCAGACTTTACCGCCTCAAGAGCTGCTTCAGGAACAAAAACGGTTAGCTTATACATGTCACCACCTTATAACTTAGTTTTGAAAACGCAACTTTAAAAAGACCTTTGAAAAAGCTTTGAGAAAGAACCTTTTGGAAACACCTTGAGCAAGTAACGCTAAATAAATGGCGTTAAATAAATAGTCATATTCTACTTCTTCGATAAAGAAGGATGATCTGTCCATATATAACGCAGCAGCCAGTCTTTGGCCTCCCCTGCATAATCAATACCGATACGCGGGCGCAGAGATATTGGCGGCAGGCAACCATCATCTTCAACCCAAACCTCTGATTGTGGCTCGATGAGCTTGCCATATAAATCACGGTCGATTTGCAAACGCTTGGTCAGCTTTCCGGGGCCAGCAAGCTGTTTGGGATGAGTCAATTGTTTATCCGCACTGAGCTGTTGCTCCTCTACCAGTCGATCACTATCAGCCGTCAAAAAACCCGCACGTATAAGAACCGATTCTGGCGATTCTATCGGCCCACTGACTAGGTTCAACATATGATGGACGCCATACGTCAAATAGACATAAAACCTGCCACCTTCGCGATACATGATTTCAGATTTTTCTTTTCCTTTTGCCACATGCGCCTGAACTGATCTATCAGCATTGCCTATATAAGCTTCGGTCTCGGAGATACGCATGCGCAGCACTTTTTGCGTGCCATCACTATCCGTCAGTTGGCGACACAATACCTTGCCAATCAAATCGGCAGCGACCACGCAGGTCGGACGAGTAAACCACGACGGTTCTAATATAATGGGATAAATGGTAGACGTTTTGGAAGATGGCATTTATTAGACCTTATTTTTATCTTTATGGTATAAGTATCGATAATCAATAACTTAGCATAAAAACTAAAATAGGGCGTGAGGACAGTGTTTAAGCTGCGTTCGAAGACTGTTACAGCCAATTCTTAATGTTCAAAAAATTTAAGCGAATTTAAACAACAAAAACAGAGCGCATGGAACGGTAACGCTTCCACGTGAGGGAGTTAGTAGATAAGCATTGTGAGACAGTAGATCATCATTAAGTGTCTAGCACAGTACCCACATGCGCAAAGCTCAACAGTCTGTTATAAGTAGTTCCATTAACGTGGTCTATTTTAAGTGGTCTATTAATAGGTTTAAAGGGTGAAATAACTGGTTCCTCTAGGGTATACCCTAAAATTACCCATATATTGTTAGATACATCCAAAATTCATCTGATGATAATTTCATTACCTATGATCAGCTGAACGAAATGTGAATAGAAATAAATAACCTAATACAGTCCGTTATATTAGGACTAGGCTTAGCTATGACTGCCTTGGCTCTATACTTGCATCAGGTGCGTAAGCGCTCTGACGATGAATTATGAGGAGGAACTTTAATTGATTCTCGATCCTTGGATTTGGCTCGGTGTTTTCATCCTGCTGTCCTATACTGTAGAAGCAATAACAGGCTTCGGCAGCTTAGTGATTGCGCTCTCGCTAGGCGCATTGATGCTGCCCATAAATCAAATGATGCCGGTAGTGGTGCCTCTCAACGTTCTAATGACCGGCTATCTGGTTTGGCGTAATCGCCGTCATATCTACTGGCCCGTACTACTTAAACTAATTTTGCCGCTAATGCTATTAGGGACACTGGCTGGATATGGGTTGCGCCCTTGGCTTGGTGACTCTTTACTCAAACTACTGTTTGGCGCGTTGGTGTTTTGGTTTGCCAGCCGCGAGCTCTGGCGTATGTATCGCGGTATACAAATCGTTCCGCATACTTTGATGCTGAGTCGAGCTTTGACTTTTGGTGCAGGCATTACGCACGGTATGTTCGCATCAGGTGGCCCGCTATTGGTTTATGCAATGGGTGGCATCAAATTAGATAAGAGCCGCATGCGTGCCACTCTTTTATTCGTATGGTTTACACTGAATGGCTGTTTGTCAGTGCTATTTCTGATTGACGGCACGTTGATTCCCAGCTTGTCACGTCTTGTCTTCTATCTGCCATTGCTAGTGGTCGGTGTTCTATTAGGTGAATACCTGCATCACCGTCTAAATGAGCAGCGTTTCCGGCAATTAATTTATGGGTTATTGGTGATAACTGGAGCATTGTTGATGATCAAGGCCGCTATGTGATTATTAATAAAAAACCTATGGCATCAATCTCATAGACGTTAACTTGGGAAGTTTTAATCATGCAGCACGATAGAAATAGTTAAATTGCATCCACCTTTGAGAGTTGTTAATAACGTTGTATAAATTAGAGTAATATACACAAAAATGCCGTAATCACTATGTATGTATTCTAGAGTTCGGTGCGTGTATAGCGCACCGATCACGAATAGAATATGTATGGTAAGTACACCACGAAGTACACTGTGACTATTCCAATGAATTAAAACACTGATACCATTAGCTTACACCCTAATGTTCAAGTCCTCACTAGGTAACCGAACCTAATTCAAAAGAATACAACCACCTTTTGACGTACCTCACTAGTTTAGCTTGACTAACGTTTTCTAATAAAACGTGGTTAGTAGTCAGATAGTAGCTTCCATTTCAAACTTAAGTAGTTATTACAACAGCTGATCATCATGTTTGGAATTTTTAAGAATCGTGACTCTCAAGCCGACCCAGCCCCGAAAAAGATCGAAAGTGCTCTTAAGTACTCCATAATAAAGAGTAAGATTAAATAACCACTGGCATTAGCTACTCTAAGTCCATTGATATTGATTCAACTGCGAGACACACCTATGACCTCCTCACTGCATCGCCTGTACTCTTTTCGTCGCTGTCCCTATGCCATGCGCGCACGTCTCGGCCTCTTGTTTGCCGAAGTGCAAGTAGAATTGCGAGAAATAATCTTAAAAAATAAACCAGCCCAGATGCTAGCGATTAGCCCAAAAGGCACCGTGCCTGTTTTACAGATTTTTGGTGCTACTGTGGACGGTGATGTGGTTGAAGAAAGCTGGGAGATTATGGTATGGGCGCTTGAACAGAAGGATCCGCAAAGGCTATTAGATGTGAAGGTTTTGCAGCAGGCCAATGCTTTGATCGAGCAAAACGACAACGAATTTAAACATTGGCTGGATCGCTATAAATACGCCGACCGTCATCTTGAGATGACCCAGACAGAGTACCGGCAACGGGGTGAAGCCTTTTTACAAATTTTAGAGACGTTGCTGACTAAAAACCTGTACCTACTGGGGGATAGAGCAACCATTGCCGATATTGGCATCATGCCTTTTGTCCGCCAGTTCGCCCATGTGGATCGCGATTTTTTTGACAGCTTACCTTACCCAAAGCTGCAACTATGGCTACAACACTGGTTGGCGCACCCATTCTTTCTACAAGCTATGATTAAGTTTGAGCCATGGCAAGAGGGGGATGACGTGGTGGTTTTTCCTTCAAACTTGGGTCTGCTTGATTGAGTGTGCTTACACCATCCACAGTGGGAGTTGTTTCAGGCGTCTTTCGTTACGCTTTTATTTAAGCTCTTTTTTAACAAATGGTCAAATACAAACGGACCAAACGGCAAGAACGATCCGAGTACACCCGCGGGCATAGCCCAGAGCGGCATTTTTATCTTGTTTACGACGACCATAAGTATCACGATGTAGGCGATAAATAATATACCGTGTGCCATACCGATGTATTTCACACCTTCTGGAATACCCATCATGTATTTTAGTGGCATGGCGATGCAGAGCAATAACAAGAAAGAAGTACCTTCTAGGTAGCCTATAATCGTGAGATTTTTTAACGCGGTATTTTTTTCTTTTCTAAGATCAAGGATTTGTTCGGTAGTTGGCTGAGCCTGCGACACTGTATCTTCCTTTTGTTGTTATCAACAAATAATTTAGAGGTCATTCAATGACGCTATGATACGGGCTCTACTCAGAGCTTTGAAGTGTTAGTTTGTGTCATCTGCTACTTATAGCTGAGCCGCTTTAAAACAGATACAGGATAGCTGGAAGAAATTTTCGAAGCCTCTGGAGTGACGTAGTCACACAGCAAGCTAGAAAAATTTTTGCCCGTTATCCAAAACCATGTGTGTATCCGTTTTATTTTGAACTGACTATAGTATATTGCGCTTTGATCTAGCCGCTCTAAAATCATTTTGCGTTCGCTCGTATTTTAATTCCCTTAGGATCTGTTGAACATAGGAAGGAAATTAAAATAGACATAAAAAAAACTGAGCGCATGGCTCAGTTTTTTTATGGCAATAACGTTAATTAAAAACTTAGCTCAATTTCACACTTCGCTTAATGGCACACCAATACGTTTGGCCACTTCTTCATAACCTTCAATAACATCACCGAGTGACTGACGGAAACGATCTTTATCCAATTTTTTCTTGCTATTCTTGTCCCAAATACGGCAGCCATCTGGAGAGAATTCATCACCTAAAACAATACGGTCGTGAAAGACGCCAAATTCTAGTTTGAAATCTACTAGCATTAAATCACCCGCATCAAACAACTCTTTTAGCACTTCATTAACTTGATAGGTCAGCTCTTCCATTTTTGCCAGCTGCGACTCAGTTGCCCACTCTAAGGTCACTGCGAGCGACTCATTGACCATAGGATCACCAAGCGCGTCGTCTTTATAAAACAGCTCATAGGTAGGCGGATTCAACGCTTGCCCTTCCTCTAATCCCAAACGGCGCACTAAACTACCGGCAGCAAAGTTACGTACCACACATTCAACTGGAATCATCTCTAACCGTTTGACTAGCACTTCATCGCTCGATAGCTGCTTTTCAAAATGGGTCTCAATACCGGCAGCTGCTAACTTTTGCATGATAAAAGCATTAAAGCGGTTGTTGACTTCGCCCTTGCGTGCCAACTGCTCGATACGCTTGCCATCAAGAGCTGAGGTATCATCACGGAAGTGTAAAATAAGAAGGTCGTTATCATCCGTTTCATAGACGGATTTGGCTTTACCTTTATACAGCAGTTGTTGTTTTTGCATTATGAGAGTTCCTGTTCGTTCAAGCTTATGTGGTAAAAACGCGCAGCTACCGCTAGGGGCTATATATTACCGTACTAAAAATTATATCAATAGCTATAATGATATTAGTAATGACAATAAAAAAGCACTAACGGTATGAATGGAGATTCGTTTGTTTATTTAGAAGGAGCGGTATTCACCGCAACTGCACGCTCAGGCTTAGGCAGTTGATACTGTTTACCCGACTCATTTTGTAGTTTGAGCGTATTTACGCCCGCATTAGGGGTCGGATATAAGGGTACGAATGGCGCTGTCTCTTGACCAGCTGGTAGCTCCAGTGGCGCAAGCTTTTCGCTTTGCTGATAGTCTAAGCTGCCATTATCTCGCTTGCCCATGAAGCCTTTGGCGGTTTGACAACCACTTAGGACTAAAGTACTGCCCAAGATGAGGGTCAGCATAACGGTAAACGTTTTTGGGGTAGTTAATGATGTCTTAATCATATTATCTCTATATTGTTTCTCAGAGTGAGCAATCATCGCCCATTCAGGCGGCCAGCTGATCATTTTTTCTTAAATTTACAAGTTTTATTGAGCATTCATTGAGCATTGGTAGTTACTAAGCATTGATAGTTACTGGGCGTTTATAACTAATAACCCGCTTAATACTTACAGTAAGTTTGCTCGTACTAAAGCATTATCGATAGTCGCATGGTGTTCTTTAGCCAACCATACTAAGGGTAAGCGGATACCAGTATCTATCATGCCCATTTTATTTAGAGCGTATTTGGCGGGAATAGGGCTTGATTCAATAAATAGATCGCGATGCAGATGTTTGACGACATCATGGGCAGCATTAGCGGCGGAAAAATCACCCCGTAGCGCTGCTGCAAAGGTTTCACTCATCGCTTTTGGAGCAACATTCGCAGTTACCGAAATATTACCTTTACTGCCCATTTTCATTAGCTCAAGTGCAGTACCATCATCGCCTGATAGCACCACCAAACGGGAGCCGACGGCTTTAATTAATTGCTCACCGCGAGTAACAGAACCAGTAGCATCTTTAATAGCCACAATATTAGCAATATCGGCTAAGCGTTCAACGGTTTCTTGGGCAATATCGACTACTGTGCGACCCGGTACATTATAGAGCATTTGCGGTATATCAACTGCTTCGGCAATGGTCTTGTAATGTTGATATAGGCCTTCTTGTGGCGGCTTATTATAGTAAGGCGCTACTAGTAACGCGCAGTCTGCACCAGCTGCTTTGGCATCTTGGGTAAGCTTAATGGCTTCAGTAGTATTATTGGCACCTGTCCCTGCAATCACTGGCACGCGGCCTTTAACATGCTGGACAAAATAGCGTATAACTTCGCTGTGCTCTTGCATGGATAAAGTTGCAGATTCACCAGTCGTACCCACGGCGACGAGGCAATGTGTACCCTGCTCAATCTGCCAATCAATGAGGTCTGCTAGACGTTTATAATCGACCTTACCGTCAGGGTGCATGGGCGTTACTAAGGCTACCATTGAGCCTTGTAGTTGGGTTTTGATATCGTCGTATGCTGTGCTCATAACCTTGCCTTACCGTATTATCCTAGCTTTTATCAAAGCTGTCACATGATAGATCGTGTACAAGGGTCAATGTTAATAACAATACCTTAGTTAATAACAATGCCTTGCTCGATATTAATACTGTTCGTTCATACCCCATACAAGGGTGTCAATATTATAAATTATTATGTGCTCAATTGAACATTAGCGTTATTTTCGTATGTTGTTTGCGTCTATCAAATATACAGTCTCTATATAAAGATAGTGATACAAACGCCCGCTAGTGTAGCATATTTTGGTTTGACGACCATCTATCAATTGAGCAGAAATTCGCGATTTATTTATCGATTTATTAATATACGCAAGGCCTTTATTAAGGGGTAACTGTCTTATATTTTAATAATTAGTTTAGCGCAATTTCTCAGTATTGATAAGTATTGATAAAATATTTTGAATTATTTTAACGAATCATCAACACATCGATAGTCGGACGACACAACTGAAAAGGCAAGATTTGTGTACCAACATCAGTATCAACACGAAAGGTTATTCAATACGCAAACCAATAATACCAGGGATACCTTGACGCATCACTTCAATGGTAACCACTCCTTTTTTGGGTAATGATGATATCGCGCTTGAAAAGTCGGTTACCTTTGTTATAGGTTTTTGGTGCAGGTTGGTGATAATGTCACCTGCCAATATTCCTGAACGCGCCGCTAAGCCCGTCGGCTCAACGATAGTGACCAGTATACCGATCTTATTATCAGCGGCCAGCTCTGCTTGCTCATCGGGGGTTAAGTTGCGTAAACGCAGCCCTAAGTTTACTTCATCCTCTTGCTGGTCACGGCCTTGTGCCTGCACGTCAGTAGGAGCATGACTAAGCTTACCGTTGACTGTTAGTGGCTTACCATCACGCTGAATGTCGGCGCGAAATGAATCATTAGGCCGTGCCCGATTAATCAGGTTCAATAAATCTGATGCCCGCATAATCTTGACATCGTTATATTGCAATATAATATCACCTGATTGCAAACCTGCTTCTTGTGCCGGTGAGTCTGGTGATACGCGGGTCAATAGCGCCCCTTGGGGACGGGCTAGCTTATAAGCTTCGGCCAGATTGCGATCAATATCCTGCGGATAAATACCCAAATAGGCGCGCGTTACCTCGCCGTTGGTCTTGAGCTGCTCATAAATATCCATTGCCGCATCGATCGGAATAGAAAATGACAGCCCCATATAACCGCCAGTACCACTAAAAATGCGTGAGTTAATACCGATAACTTCACCGCGCTGATTGAATAATGGTCCACCTGAATTACCGGGGTTTAATGCCACGTCCGTTTGAATAAATGGCACGCTGGTCTCACGCGAAAAGTTGCGTGACTTGGCACTAACAATACCGGCGGAAGCTGAATAATCAAAGCCAAATGGCGAACCAATAGCCAGTACCGGCTCACCGACTTTGATGATGTTAGAATCGCCAATAGGTAAGGCCGGGAACTGCTTGCCCGCGACTTTTAAGACAGCCACGTCCGAACGCTCATCACTGCCAACTAAAGTCGCATCAAGCTCCGTTCGGTCATTAAGGGTCACGGTAATCTTGTCCGCCCCTTCGACCACATGATGATTGGTCAGCATATAGCCATCGTTCGTGACAAAAAAAGCGGTGCCATAAGCATGTTCAATCGCTGGGGTCACTGCTTGATCGGGGATACGTAAGCGGTCACCAAAGAACTGTCGTAACAACTCAGCGGTCTGCGCTTTAGCCAGCTCCGCTTCGCTAACAGTCTTAGTGACGTTGACACGCGCCACTCCTGGAGTAACTTGCTGTACCAAACCAGAAAAGTCTGCGGTAGTGACTGCTGCCTGAGCGCTGGGCGCTATGGCAACACTAACAGCACCACTGATACCAATAATCATTGTCGTGCTGATAGCTAGTGCTAGCGTACTGCGCTGTAGCCAGCTTTGCTTATTATTAGTGGTTTTTGGTCTAAGCATATTGTCCCCCATCTGAGTGGTCTTTATATTTGTTATGGTTTGTTGGCGTCCATTTTATAACGATTATGAATAGTAATTCTTTGTCAGTTTATAGATTAATGCTGAGGATTGTTCGTAAACTTGTCATGTATTTGCATCCGCGTAAAATGCTTGAGTGGTTCAATTGGCCTTCTTATGCATATATGCATAAAAGCTATCCGCTTAATAATAAATCATGCCAAAATTTAAAGCGGTATTTTTAATATGCGTGATGGTCGTGGCTGTTGTATGATAAATCTAATAGCTCTCTTATAAGGCTATTCTCTTATGTCTTTTATGTGAGCAGTTATTATGCAGGATAACTTAGGACTTGGCTATTTGCATAGCGTACCAATGAGCAGCAGGCTGGCTCATGTCGCGCCTGACTCGTTTGATATACGTGAAATAGAATCATGCTATTATAACAAGCCAAATAACTTTAAAATTGAACAAAAGTCAATAAATAAACTCCGTTACTAACGGCAATTATATTAAGTTGATTGTTATCACCTCCTATTTACCCTCTGTTGCTGCCCTAGATTATTTCTGTTTATCTCAGGGCGCTTTTGTCCCTGCTACTATATAGTATTAATACATGACATGACTCATGCTAGCTAAAGTGGTTATTATGGTTTGCAATAATTTTATGACAGCGAACCTCATAGCAACTCTTAATAGTTATAAAGTATGACAAGATTATAAAAGGATTAATTTATGGATACCGCCCTATTACTATCCGGCGTGGTTGGGATTGGCATTGCCGCCCAATGGTTGGCTTGGTATTTAAAGCAACCGTCCATTTTGTTTTTGTTACTGATTGGCATTATTGTTGGACCCGTTCTAGGCTACTTTGATCCCGATTTGGTCTTAGGCGATTTGATGTTCCCATTTATCTCTTTGGGCGTCGCGGTTATTTTATTTGAAGGTTCACTTACCCTAGAGTTTGATGAGATTAAGCAGCACGGTACTGTGGTACAGATGCTGGTGTCTGTCGGGGTGCTCATTACTATCGCCATCGTGGCGCTGTCAACTTATCTATTGTTCGATGTCGACCCCTTAATCGCCTTACTGTTCGGCGCACTGGTCTGCGTGACCGGTCCAACTGTGATTATGCCGCTACTGCGGAGTGTCCGCCCTAACAAAACTATTTCCAACATTTTAAAATGGGAAGGCATTATCATCGACCCCATCGGTGCGATTGCGGTGGTATTGATTTATGAATATATTATTTCTGGCGGCGAGGCCAGTAGCATTTTACTATTTGCCAAGATTGTAGTATTAGCGACTGTGTTAGGCTTGGTTGGAGCGTGGGTGCTGGCGTTCTTGATGCGCAAACATATGGTGCCTGAATTTTTGCGCAATGTGTTTACCCTCGCCTTTGTCCTACTCCTATTTTCGATATCCAACCATCTAGAGCACGAATCTGGTCTATTAACGGTCACGGTACTTGGGGTGGCACTGGCCAACTGGCCAAAATTCCCACGAGATAATATTTTAGAGTTTAACGAGTCGCTAACGCTGTTATTAATCTCAGTACTATTTATCATTCTCGCCGCTCGTGTCGAGCTGGAGAGCTTGCTGAGCGTGGGCTTTGCCGGTATCGTGTTACTAGCTATAGTAATGTTTATCGCCCGCCCTTTATCAGTTTGGGCCTCCTCTATTGGCTCTAACCTAAAAACCAATGAAAAGCTCATGATCAGCTGGATCGGCCCGCGTGGTATTGTCGCCGCCGCTATCTCATCGCTATTCGCCATCCGCCTACAGGAATATGATATCCAAGGCGTTGAGCTACTGGTACCGCTGGTGTTTATCGTTATTATCGGTACGGTGATGATTCAGGGCTTAGGTGCAAAAATAGTTGGCAACTGGTTGGGTGTTCGTGAGCCTGAGACCAATGGTATTTTAGTAGTCGGCTCCAACCCAGTAGCGCTATTAATCGCCACCTCCTTAAAAGACCAAGGCTTTGATGTCATTGTGGCACACAACAACTATACCAATATTGCTCGCGCGCGTATGAGTGGCCTGCGCACCTACTTTGGTAACCCCATCTCCGACCACGCTGATCACCATCTCGACTTAATCGGTATCGGTCACTTATTTGCGATGAGTATGGATAAAGAGATGAATACTTTATCTGAGATTCATTATCATCATGAGTTCGGTGAAAGAAAGCTCTACCGCCTCAAATTCAGTGATGAAAAAGTCAAAAGCGAGCGCGATGATAAGCAATCAAATTTCCACTCCCAATGGCTGTTTGGTAAAGATGTGACCTATACCAAGCTTGCCAGCATGCTATCGAAAAAGGCCCGCATTAAAATCACCAATATCACTGACAGCTACAGTTTTGCGCAATATAAAGCAGACAATAAGCAGTTTGTACCGCTTTATACCCTTGATAAAGAAGGCAAACTCCACGTTATCACTAATAAGTTTGATGGTAATGTCCCACGTGATCGCAAACTGATAGCTTTAGTGGTTGACGACGAGATCCAGCCAAAAGCAGTCGATGTCACTGCTAAACAAGAGCAAGCGCGCGCGATTGCCGATGCTGACTTTGAATCCAAATCCAAAGCACCTGAAAAGCGTAAAGAAAAAGAGTTGGTTAGTGGCGTGGTAGATGCGGCTACACAAGAGTCGTCAGAGGAAAAGAAGGACGATACTGAGCAAGATGTATCTGCCAGCGCCACTGTGACAGCATTGCCAACAGCGATATCAGAAGGCAATACTAAAGAAAATAAAGCTACAAAAGCAGCGTCAAAAGAACCGGCTGATGCAGAAGATAAGGGTGTGAAGTCTGACAACTCACCCTCAACGTCAAAAGATAAGACCGCTATCAACACCAGTAACAATGGTAATGGCAGCGCGCCTAAGACCAAGAAAGGCTCACTTGACCCCAACCGTCTACCTGACTCGGATCACGACAGCATTGATGCTAGTGCTGATCTTGACAAAGACTCGGATAAAAAATAGAAGTGTCAGTTTTAAATACCGTTAAGAAATAAAAAACCCCAGCTGCTAGTAATAATGGCAAGCTGGGGTTTTTTATTGGCAATGAATACTCTCAAATCGTATTGTGCTAGCCAAACTTGAACTGTGTTTCCATCACCTGCCACACTCGCGCGCTTACCTCATCAGCATTACCTGAGGCATCAATACGCTGAATGCGCTCAGGATGCTCAGTAGCAAGCGCGCTAAAACCCTCATGTACCCGCGTAAAAAACGCCGTCGCCTGTTGCTCAAAGCGATCTGCCTCGCTACGTTTGCCAGCGCGCGCCATGCCTTCTAATACAGGCAAATCCAACCATAGAGTCAGCTCAGGTAAATGCGGGACAAACTGCGCAATTAAAGCTTCAATCTTGGTCAAAACTGCCCTATCTCCGTGTGCACGCCCAAACCCTTGATAAGCAAGGGTCGAGTCAGTAAATCGATCACAGATTACCCACTCTCCGTGCTGTAGCGCTGGCACGATAACCTGTTGCACATGATCGCAACGCGCAGCAAACAATAGCAGCAGCTCTGTATCATCAGTAATATCAGTAGCAGGGTCTAATAATATATCGCGCAAACGCTCAGCAAAAGGACTGCCACCCGGCTCTCGCGTGCGCAGGTAGTCAACACCATTCGCTCGCAGGCGCACGCACAGCTGCTCAATAGCAGTCGTTTTTCCAACGCCTTCTGTACCCTCGAAGCTGATAAAGCGCCCTTGCTGTGTCAGCTCAACGGGCGCTTTATCCGTAGACGTAAAGTCAGTGTTAGTTTGAGTAGGAGTAACGCTTAAAGCTGCTGACATGATGTTGCCTTATATTTCATATGTCTTTTATGAGTCCTGCATAACTGTCATTACTTTTGCATCATTATCTAATCAATGCTTGCTGTTACCAATTTTATTGCGGCGGCGTTTGTGATTTTTTTTCACGCATTACGCCTAGGTACTCTTTTACCGCTTGATTGTGCTCCGCCAAGCTATTGGTAAATTTATGACCAACATTACCAGTTGCTACAAAATATAGTGCTTCGCTATCAGCAGGATGCAAGGTGGCTTCAATAGAAGCTGCTGAGGGCAATGAGATTGGCGTAGGTGGCAATTTATCGATCTGATAAGTATTGTAGGCGGTTTTTTCATTAATGTCCGACTTACGTATGTTACCTTCATAGCGGCTGCCCATACCATAGATAATGGTCGGATCGGTTTGCATACGCATGCCTTGATTCAAACGATTATTAAAGACCGCAGAGACCAAGGGGCGCTCCTCAGCGACGCTGGTTTCTTTTTCAATAATAGAAGCCATAATCAGTGCTTCATACGGGCTCTTATAAGGCAAATCTGGCGCGCGGTTTTCCCAAGCCTTGGTAAGTGCTTCCTGCTGACGTTTATACAAGTCAGTAAGTACCTGTTTATCCGTTGCGCCCTCACCATAATAATAAGTATCAGGGGCAAACCACCCTTCAAGGTTATGGTTGACGATAGGATCATCACTATTAATCACAGAGTCTGGCAGCACACCATTGAGTTCCAGCGCTTGGACAATACTGGCATTACCCGCATCATTGCCGAGCACTTCTTTTTTGATGCCTTTGTTATCACGTAGGGTCTGATATAAGTCTTTTGAGGTTTTGCCTTCGATGATTTGTATCTTAACCATTGCCACTTTGGCGCCTTGCTCTAGCACTTGTAGCGCTTCAGCAATCGTTGGGTTCTCAGGTAATTGATAAATACCTGCGTGCAATGGGGCATTGACTTGCGACTTAATATACAGCTTGGCGATACTGGCTGAGAATAATGGAATCTGCTGTTGCCACTGCGGTAACAGTCCATAATAGGTATCGCCCTGCTCAATCGTCACCTTTTGCTGCGGCTGGCTAATACGTCCAAACAGCGTTTGATAAACCATTATTAATAAAAATCCAGCAATCAATCCGAGTACTAACAATATCTGATAGCCGCGCTGCATAAAAAACGATTGATTGTCTTTTTCATAGTTTCGCGAAGTCTTGTCTGCACTGATCAGCGAGATATCGGTCGCTGGCGCTTTTTCAGCTTCTACCTTATCAGCGGTCGCATCTGTCTGCTCCTGTGACGCGCGCGCCTCATCAACGACTACTGGCTCTGAGTTTAGCGGCGTATCAGCAGGCTCATTAACTCTATCATCTTGTTTATTTGATGGAGTATCATTAGGATGATCAGAAGGTATTTCGGGTGTCGGCTTGCTCATGGCAACTCGCGAGGCAGAAGTTTGTTAGAATTTAGCATTGAACTGTGCGCTTTTCAATGGTATTTGCTTAGCTTGTCCATTAACTTCAAATTTAGAGCGATAGTTTTGGCTAAATAGCCACTACTTCTGAACATGCAAAATACTTACTACATCGCATGTTTTCTCTGTATTTATACTTAACTATTATACCAATGGCTCGTCATTATGGATTTAACCTTTGATACTAAATTAGCTGTCAACTATCGCTCACCTTCACAAATTATTCGTGTGCTTAGTGAAGCTTGGGTAAAAGAAAATGGTTATTGTCCTAATTGTAGCGTTCAGCCGCTATCTGAATTTGCTAACAATCAACCGGTCGCTGATTTTTATTGTTCTTATTGTAATGAGCAATATGAGCTTAAAAGTAAACAAGCAAAGCTGAGTAATGTGATCAACGATGGCGCTTATGACACCATGATGCAGCGCATTAATAGCAATAATAATCCAAGTTTTTTCTTTTTGACTTATTCAGCCCAATGGAGTGTTAATAATTTTTTAATTATACCTAAGCATTTTTTTAAGCCGGATATGATTATTAAGCGCAAACCTTTATCACCTAAAGCAAAACGTGCGGGTTGGATTGGCTGTAATATTGATTTACGCCAAGTTCCCGAATCAGGCAAAGTGTTTTTAGTCAAAAATCAGCAGGTTATACCGCGAGATGATGTCACGCAGCAATTCCAGAAAACACTATTTTTACGAGAGCAATCTATAGAATCTCGTGGTTGGACACTTGATGTTATGAAGTGTGTGGACAAACTACCTGAGCGTTTTACGCTTGCGCAAGTTTATAGTTTTAGCGGTGTTCTACAATCTCTATATATGAACAATAACAATGTACATGCCAAAATCCGCCAACAACTACAAGTTTTACGAGATAAAGGCATGATTGAATTTTTGGGTGATGGTAATTATCGAAAATTACACTGAACGTTTTTCATCGTAGCGTTCAGGTCTAGGTTGACCTTTATTATCACGATAAACATCTGAAATCAGTTCATCTCTATCATCCCAAAGCGGCAAACGTGCTGTCGCAACCAAACGGTCATGAAATTTATGTGGTGGATACTCATCATCAATTTCATCATTAATCCGTAAAAATACTTCTTCACGATAATCGATGTAAGCATGCATTCTATTTTTTATATAAGTATTCCAATACCATAACAACTCAATGGGCGTACGAACAGGTTTGGTAAATGCTTGTCGTTTCACGGTAATGGCACACATCACATATTCATAATGAGGCAGGTGATGCACGCCTTGCTCAATCACTTCTTTGCGTGTGTGCGCATACTTGAATATTCCACCAAACGCTATATAATTTTTCTTTTCCTGTAAATACATGACTCCTAAAGCTAGCTGTGATTCGGGGGTTAAATACACAATTTCGTCAGGATACTGTTTTGCTTTACGGCAAATTTCATTAAAAATCATCAAACGGCGAATCTGTAACGGAACTCTACTTTGTGCGTAAATAGGACGCATTGATCATTCTCCTTTTTAAAAAAGGATCATTGATCGATTTGCGCCGTTGCACAAGCCTGCGTAACAAAAGACGATCACTTCTCTTAAGCTCTGTTGATAATCAGAGTGACATAATAGGCATAATATAAATGACTAAAGTTGTTTGATAATTTTGAGAGGGAGTATTGTGAGCAAAAACGTAAAAGTAGAAAAAAACTTTCACATAGAAATTATTGAGACCCTTAGCCAGATCGTTGAGATTGTCGCTGAAGACGAGCAATCTGCCCTTCTAAAGGCTCAACAGCTTTATAGAAATGAACAAATGGTTTTAGATTCAGAAGATTATAAGGATACTAAATACAATATTTTTGAATGGGAATAGAAGATCATAAACAGAAGGTCATATTGAGAAACAAACGCTATCACCCACCGGCAAACTAAGTTCGCTGACTGGCATTACCCCGCGTAGCGCATTACAAAAGAACATCTGAGACATATTGGGCAAATCTTCATCATTTAAAGCTCGCATCTGCACCGGATGTTCCGCCTTAGATAAGGCATCAATAATAACTTGACGCATAACCCCTGCGACCCCCGATTGAGTCATCGGCGGCGTAAACCATTGCCCGTTTAGCAAATAGTTTGCGTTAGCATCATCGCTGCTATTGATGTTCAATAATGGTTGCGACTCATTTGGAAACTGAGCGTCTGATAATTGATAGAACACGTTGCTCATCGTGCCCTCAACCCAGCTCCCGGTCATATCGCGTAGCAGCCCTTCACCTAAGCCTTTGCCTCCCTTTGTACCAGTATTCGACTGTGCTGTCTTGATACGTTGTAGCTCACCGCTAGCAAGGACGTTATCAAGACGATTGAGGCTTTTTAGACCCGCCAAAGGTGGTGGCAGGCAGGCAAGTTGCGCAGACAAACAAATGGCAGGCGCAGTGGGCTGTATAAGAACTGCGCGTCCATCAGGCAAGCGTAGATGTTCAGCAGTAGCAATCAGCAAGGCTGAAGATTTGAGCCAAACCTCACACGCGCTACCGGACGCACTTGGCGTAAAGCCATAGCCACGAATAGCTTGCGGAGCGCGAGTGACAATTAGTTTTAGCATGCCTTGCTGGAGTTGCTGAGCGTGCATTTGCAAGCTCCATAGCACTGCTTGGTCATCTATATCGAGTTGTAAGGCCTGGCCGTGAGATATAAGGCGCTGATGATGATAGTCTTGCCATAATATCAGACCATCGACGACACCCATGGTGGTAAAGAAGCCATCCGCATAGGTCAGCCCGCGATTGTCTAGCGTAAGCCCAACATTATTTGCAGAATTCGCAAGCTTTACACTATTATCTGGTGAATGTAGACATACCCAGCTATCAGTCACAGAAATAGAGTCAGAAACACCACCATGCGCAAAATCAGACGTCATGATCTAGCTAGCATCTGTTTGCGCGCCTGATTTGTTAAGCACCAGCATACAACTATAAAACTCACATTTTGCCAGTTCTATTTTTTGTCCGCCAATGGTTTTGTTTTTGATTATTTGGCCGTTGAGCATATCAGAGAGCAACTTGCCGCCCTCATCACCCATCAGTTGCCGCGCCAGTTTATAGGACTTTTTGGCATGCGCTTTACTCAGCTCTTTTTCTTCATCAGAGTCGGTAGGATTGGCATAATACCAGCCAAGCTCAAGATATTTCTCGGAGTCGATAAGATCTAAATAAGGGGCATCAGCTTTCATAAAGCGATATTTGGACGCCGGATTACTGGCATAGTCTAGGCTATTTTCATCCGTATTTACCACTTTACCAAAGGTGGCTTGGATAGCATCGAGGTCGTCAATTTTGAGCGACTTTACTTTCTCAGAATTCCATGTAGACATATCATAGCTTACGGGTGTTCCTTGATCAGCGGTGGCACCATCTAAGTCTCCGTCTGGGGTGGGACTTGCTTGTACCGACTCTTTTTCAGGCGCTTGCTCGGTACCAATACCAGAGGCGCTCTCTTCAACGGTGTCTGATTTAGAGTTATCGCACGCGCTCAATGACACGCCAACTGCCATCGTTATGCCGATCGCAAAAGTCTGTAGGGGGTTCTTCCACATGGGCAGTTTACTCACATTTTTTAGGGTGGTCTCAAAATAGTATTAACGAGCCAGCAGATATGCCGCCGATAATGAAGAATACTTTGCTATAAACAATTTTTCTTATAAAGTCGCTGTTATTAGAACAGACCGATGACGAACTTTTATGCCTTACAGTGTACCCAACTGCCTAACACTTGACTACCTTTTACGTTACGGTTAACAATCCCAGATAGAACAAATTTGTTAAAGATATTTTTATCCTCTATGATGAGGACGGTTTATTGTTTTATTTGCTAAAAGTGAGTGGCGATGAATAATAGTAAAACAAGTCGGCGCTAAACCGCAAATTAATGAGCTAACCTATCAGACTACTATCTAGCATATCAGACCGCTATTCAATAACAGGCTATGACTCAGATGACTCAGCACTTTATCGTTATTGGCAATCCCATTGCCCACAGTAAATCTCCTCAGATTCATCAGGTATTCGCCGCGCAGGTCGGGATTGATATTGGCTATCAGCGTCAATATTGCCCTGATGCTGCGGCCAGCTTTACCGCGGTGGTCGAGGCGTTTTTTCATGGCGGCGGCGTTGGCGCTAATGTGACCGTACCGTTTAAGCAAGTGGCTTATGATGCTTGCCTGACGCGTGGCGGCTTATCTGAACATGCCAAAGTTGCAGGGGCGGTCAATACTCTCTTATTAAATAAAGACTTGTTAGAAGCGGGTTCACCAATAGCCGAGGCGCTATACGGTGACAATACCGATGGCCAAGGATTGATCAATCATATCACGAGATTAGGCTGGCCGCTTGACGGCGCACGAGTTGCTATCATTGGCGCAGGTGGTGCAGCGCGCGGAGTGATATTGCCGCTTATACAAGCGGGTATCGGACAGCTGACTCTTGCTAATCGCACGGTGAGCAAGGCGACAGATTTGGTCTCAGAGCTAAGCAATGCCAGTCCTACTATTAATCAGCATCCTATTGACACTTGCACCACTGCTGATTTGACCGGACATTTTGACTTAATTATTAATGCAACCTCTATTGGTTTATCAGGGGATGCCTTGCCACTAGCCGATGAGCTAGCTTGCCACTCTGCTTACGATATGATGTATGGGCGTGCGTTGCCATTTTTACAGCATTTTGCTAGTAAAGGCGCGCAGACATCTGATGGTTATGGCATGCTTATTGGACAAGCGGCATTAAGTTTTGAGCGTTGGACGGGACACGCTATTGATGTAAATCAGGCAACTTTAGCGTTGAAACAACAGCCTTAAAAACAGTAGGCTTTAATAATTAATGAAGACAATACCGACTTATTTACGGTTAACAAATTTTTGCTATATTTTTATCTTAACTAAAGCGTGTCAGCAGCCACGTCTCCATACGGCGAAGCGGCACGCGCAAGTTTATTGAATGCATGACCATTCCACCACTAAGACCGACCAGACAGCCAATCGCGGTATCAAGCAGGCGCGTGTGTATAACGTTTTGATAAGCTTGCGGTGAAAACGGTAGACCACTGCCATATTCTGCGATAAATATCGTCAGCGGCGTAATAAATATCACTGCCAATCCATAATGCCGATCGACTAAAGTCTCAATACACAGCATCATAATCAGTATCGCCACCGCCACTCCCCATATTGCTAGCCCCCAAGATAACATCCAGCTTGCCAGCCCTACCCCTATTAACGTCCCTAACAAACGGTGGAACTGCTTAATCCACATAGTACGCAAATGAATGCCCTGAATAATAATAAAGCAGCTGACCGCAGCCCAATACGGATTAGACATCTCTAGCATGACTGCTATCAGTAACGCCAAACTGACAAAGCCTGCGACCATCATACTCTCAATAATGATATCCGGCTGATAGGTATGGGTTGGCGCAGGTATAATCTTACGCGTCGCTAATAAGAATAGCGAATACAGCAGCGCCATGATTAGGGCAAAGCCACTACCGAGCATCACCAGTCCCGTCGCCGGTAGCACTTGCCCCAGTGGCAGAGGAATAAAGAGCGCGATGGCACTCGCCATCATCACAAACAATCCTGCTGGCGGCGGCTGACGATAATAACGTCCAAAAATAACAATACCAAAAGCAATCAGCGTAAAGACGGGCAGTCTAAGAATAGGTATTTGCTGCGCTATGAGTCCCAGTGCAAAGCATAGCGACATCGCAAAACCCCATGCCATCACCGTCACCAAGCGATAAGGTAGCTTGCCTACTAATGGTAAGTTTAAAATCACCATTGCCCCTAACGAGGCCTTAACCCCTGAGGGCAATGCGCCGAAATACGCCCCTACAAATACGGGGAAGCTGATGGCAATAGCTGCGATAATCGGCATGTGCCACGGCCGCTGACTTCGGTTGACCGTTAGCAAATGCGACAGCTCACCACGAATCAAGCTTTTGATACCAATAAGCACATTTTTAACCCAGCGGGTGAGCAGTACCATATGCCTCGATACGACCATAAAAGGCGGTCCTCATTAAATAAATTAACTTGACTCTATTGCGTTTATTGTTAGTTTAGTAAGTATGGCTTAGCGTTTTGAGACTTTCTGATAAACGTTTTATCACCAGCATTTGATTGATGATTTATGGTTGATTGCTTAGAAAATACCAACTATTATTAATAAATTATTTTTATGATTACCAATTTAAATTATGAATATTAGTTATAAGTTATATATTTGTCGCTATAGAAGACTTATACTAAGAATAATCCTGCGGCAAGCTAATTTATTAAGCAAGTCTTAAACTAAAAAATAATGAATAAGATATACTTAATAAAACTGATTCTTAATACTCTGAATAAACACTTTAAATAGATACTCTGAATAAAAGCCCATTAGTAAATCAACGTCAACGAACGAGATAAAGAGACTGACTATGTTAACTTACAAAGCCCCCTTACGTGATATTAAGTTTTTGATTAATGATGTATTTGACTTTCAAACCCATTATAAAGATTTAGACAATGGCCACAATGCCGATCCTGAAACCGTTGATATGATTTTGCAAGGAATGGCTGACTTTGCCGAAAACGTCCTTGCCCCTCTTTATCAACCAGCTGACGCAGAAGGCTGTCATTTTGACAATGGCGTAGTGACCACTCCCAAAGGTTTTAAAGAAGCTTATAACCAGTTTGTAGAAGGCGGTTGGCAAGGGATTTCCTACCCTGAAGAATACGGCGGTATGAACTTACCGACCTCATTAAACCTCATCAAAGCTGAGATGATCGGTACGGCTAACTGGCCATGGGCAATGTATCCTGGTCTATCAACAGGCTGCATCAATACTATAATGCAATACGGGTCGGATGAGCAAAAAGAGACGTACCTGCATAAGCTAGTAGACGGCTCTTGGGCAGGTACCATGTGTTTGACTGAGCCGCAATGTGGTACGGATTTGGGTCAGGTCAAGTCAAAAGCGATTCCGCAAGAAGACGGCACCTATAAACTTGGCGGCACCAAAATCTTTATCTCCAGCGGTGAGCATGATTTGACCGAAAACATCGTTCATATTGTTCTAGCACGCCTACCAGGTGCTCCAGAAGGCACGCGCGGTATTTCACTATTTATCGTACCAAAATTCTTGCCCAATGCTGAAGGCAAAATTGGTGAGCGTAATGGCGTTACTTGTGGCTCTATTGAACACAAGATGGGCATTAACTCATCAGCGACTTGTGTATTGAACTTTGATGAAGCAGTCGGTTACCTCATTGGTGAGCCGAACAAAGGTCTCAAAGCCATGTTCACCTTTATGAATACCGCGCGTATCGGTACCGGTATTGAAGGCTTGGCGCATACTGAGTTGTCATTTCAAAACGCCCTACCCTATGCTAAAGATCGCCGTTCTATGCGCGCGATATCAGGTACAAAAGATCCTGAAAAAGTCGCTGATGCTATCATTAACCATGCAGACGTACGTCGCATGCTACTGACTCAAAAAGCCTTTGCCGAAGGGGGTCGCTCAATGATTTATCATTCAGCACGCTATGCGGATAAGATGGCACAAGGCATCATTAATGGCGATGATGAAGAGTTTGAAAAATGGGATGACAAATTAGGCTTCTACACGCCAATCCTAAAAGGCTTCTTAACCGAGCTGGGCATTGAAGCGGCCAAACACGGTCAGCAAATCTACGGCGGCCACGGTTATATCAAAGAATGGGGTATGGAGCTGATTGCTCGTGATGCTCGTATTGCTACTATGTACGAAGGCACAACCGGTATTCAAGCATTGGATTTATTAGGCCGTAAAGTTATCTTACAGTCAAAAGGTAAAATCATCCGCGACTATACCTCAAGCATCATGAAATGGTGTGGTGAATATGCGCTTGATAAAGACATGCGCAAATTTGTTTGGGCGTTAACTAAGCTGTGTGCCGAATGGAATACCTTAACGGTTCGCTTGATGCTAATGGCACGTAAAGACCGTGAAATTATCTCAGCAGCTTCAGATGACTTCTTAATGTACTCAGGCTATGTGATGATGGGCTATCACTGGGCACGCATGGCGGCCGTGGCCTATGACAAGCTAGAAAATGGCGGTACAGAAGCGCCAGAATTCTATGAAGCCAAAATCCAAACCGCAGAGTTCTATTTTGATAAACTTCTGCCACGTACTTCAGGTCACGCCGAAAGTATGGTCGCCCCAAGCGACAGCATGACCGCGATGCCGATTGAAAGCTTTGCTTTCTTAGACTAGACTTTAATTAAGCAGTAATTAGCAATAATTATAAAAAGCGCCTACCTGTTGGGCGCTTTTTTTATGCTAAATTTTTTGTACTAGATAGACAATTATCTATTCTAAAATTAATAAAGCTTGTACTGAAAATATTTATTTTCTTGCTTAAACTAATGATATTAAGTTCAAATTCTACAACAAAGCTATTATTTTATAATAGGAGCTGATGATGTTCCCATTTCATACAAGAGCCTTTATAACCTTACGGCGTGATTTGCTAGCAAACTTAGGCTATATCGTATTACTCAGTATGCTGACCAGTAGCACTTATGCGAGCACAGACCTACCTATTCGTTTTGCTAAAGGACAAGTCAGTACCACCGTTACTGGTAAGTTAAGCCCAGAGCAAAATGAACGCTGGTATCAGTTCAGTGCGGCAAGCGGTCAATATGCGCTAATTAATATTTCACCGCTCGCTGACACGCTTGAGACCGCCAATGTTGGTATATTGCACATGCCAAATGGCAACCAAGATGGCACCAAAGGGGGCATTATTTATCAAGGCTGCTTGCCAGCATCTGGTAAATATCGGCTACGTATAGCACGCAACCTGATGGCAACCCATGGTGGAACGGCAGGCTATATTGCCGAAGTGATTATCCTGCCTAAATATACTAGCCAGCCGTTGTGCCAATAAATCTAGCCTCTAAATAAAAGCCAAAATCAGATGTGAAAAAATCTAGCTACCGAGTACTTTCTTTTGATAAACAGTACTAATCTCTTCTACTTCCACGCATATTTGTAGTGCTGTGCGACCTGACTGTGCAGCGCCTAGCGTATCCTCAATCGTAGTAACCAATAACTCTGCCAGCTGATTGCGCACATCAATATCACGACCTGCCATTAATTTAAAATGCGCGTAAATAAAACCGTGCTCTTGCTCATCATCTTCTACTCCTACTAAAAAGGTCGTTATCGGAAGCATGCGAGCCTTAATATCAGTGGGCTTACCAAAGTGCCCACTATCCCAGAGCGCTTTATTGAGCGTTTTGAGTAAAGACTCAGTATGGGGGATGGTGACATTGGGCGTGGCTTGGATGGTTAAATGCGGCATGTGAATAATCCTTGTAGTGAGCGTAATGTAAGGTTATCTATTTGAAAGTAAAGCGTAGCAAGTTTGGGCACTTATAATAGCTATTATTAATTATTAGCGGTCAGCTATCGGCAATATCCTCAAAGTGAGCCTCAAGTGTTTCAGCCAATTGCAGTGGTGGTAACTCAATCTCAAGCCCACGTCGACCAGCGCTGACATATATAGTTGGCTGATCTTGAGCAGAGCTGTCTATCACCGAAGATAATAGCTTCTTTTGTCCCAGTGGACTGACGCCGCCAAGTACATAACCCGTACTACGTGCTACTTGTTTGGGATCCGCCATTAGTACTTTTTTGCAGCTCAGCGCTTTGGCCATTTTTTTAAAACTTAATGTCGTGTCGACCGGCACAATGGCGACCGCTAACGCGCCAGTTTCTGTTGCGACCACTAAGGTTTTAAAGACTTGTCCGGCAGCAACGCCTAGCTTTTCAGCCGCTTCTAAGCCATAAGAGGTTGCACTATTATCATGCGTATATTCGTGTAGCTGATAATCAAGGCCACGCTGTTTGGCAAGTTTGATAGCAGGAGTCATAAGTGTTGAACTTCAATGAGTGGTGAGGGAAGATAAGCCTAAGTATAGCGTTACTCATCTTACGCAAATATGCTGTTAGTTTAAATAGCTGATGGCCTAAATATTTAACACTGCAAATAGCTGATACTTTAAGTCTCTAGTCATTTAAATGATGATTCGAACAACCTTGTCACGGTCGGATAATATTCATGGTAAATACAGACGTGATATATCGCTTTGTGTGCTTTTATGGCATCATACGCCCATTATATTTGACAAATTTGACTTTTTATTATGATACCAAAGTTCCTAAAAAAACGGATTTTTAAGGCACCAGTAGTCAATAATACTACCTTAGAAACTGACACTACTTCAGCCGCTGACGCCAATCCAATAGCCGCAAAATCCTCTTCCAATGCACCGATCAGTCAGCTGTATCGCAAGATATCAGGGCAGACGCTCGACGTGGCGGTTAAGCCTAAGCTTTTAGGCGAGCTGCCAGAATTTGATGCTGATGATCAGACACTAACCTTTTATGTGCTACAAGATTATTCGCGCTCTAACAGTATTTTGATTGATATCCAAACCCAAGAGCATAAGCTACCGCCTGCTTTGGTCGGAGTAAAAGACACTGCCCATCAAATTCGCGAGAATGCAGCTATTGTATTTTTACATCATCCAAAGGCTAAGAACGACCAGCTGTCACCACGCCTATCACGTTTGGTTGCTGCCACTTTGCAGTATCCAGACTTGCAGATACGGTTGGTACCAGTATCGATTCTCTGGGGACGCGCACCTGACAAAGAGGACTCTTTATTTAAGCTGCTGGCGGCCGATAACTGGGAAGATCCAAGCATTACCAAGCAGTTGTTTAATATTGGAGTAATGGGACGCGATACCTTTGTACAGTTCCATCCTGCGCAAGATCTGCGCAGTATTATTTATAAAAGCTTGCATGACAGCACAGATGAGCCCGTAGCTCTTCATCGTATTAATGGTTCTGACAACAGCCTTGATAATATTGACAACCTTGATAGCACTGATAGCAGCGCCGTTTTAGGTAATTTACAAGATAATTCAAATCAAGACAGTGTCAAACAGAACATTAATAATGCTTTAGTTCCCTCTGCTGATGCCAATCGCGATCTGGTGCACACATTACAGCAGCAGCTAAATATTTACCTTGATAAACAGCGAGCCAGTATGCTCGGTCCTGATTTATCAGATCGGCGCAACTTGGTAGATAAGCTGATTTACTCACCTGCCATCAAGCATGCGATAGAGAGCGAAGCCAAAGCAACGGGTAACAGCGCCCGTGAGGCACGAGCCTTAGCTAAAGGGTATGCCAATGAGATGGTCAACAATTACTCTCACCCTATTATTCGAGTTTTTGATCGGTTTTTGACGTGGTTATGGACGCGTCTCTATGATGGCGTGGAAGTGCATCATTTTGAGCGGGTGCGCGAGCTTGCAGCTGATCATGAAATTATTTATGTGCCCTGTCATCGTAGCCACGTCGATTATCTCTTGCTGTCTTATGTCATCTATAAGCGCGGACTGAGTGTTCCTTATGTCGCTGCTGGCGATAACTTAGATGTGCCAATCTTAGGCCCTATGCTTCGCGGTGCAGTTGCCTTTTATATTCGTCGCAGCTTTCGTGGTAATGCGCTGTATACCGCTGTATTACGCGAATATATGCACACCCTTATCACTCGTAATACCCCCATTGAATACTTTATTGAAGGCGGGCGCTCACGCACAGGACGACTGCTACCACCGAAGATGGGTATGTTAGCAATGACCGTACACAGTCAGCTACGTCGTACTAACAAGCCAGTGGTATTTATTCCGACTTATATTGGCTATGAGCGCATTATGGAAGGCGGTACTTATGTTGGTGAGCTAAAAGGAAAACCAAAAGAGTCCGAATCCTTAATGGGGCTACTTAAAATGGGACGTAAGATTGAGCGTATCTTTGGGAATGTTCATCTCAGCTTTGGTACGCCACTACATTTAAACGACTTCATGCAAAAATTCGATGTGCCTGCTGATAGTTTGCCTGCTGATCGCACGGATACGCAGCTTGATGACAAAGCCAGCGCTATGGTCGATAATATTGGCATAAAAATCATGCAGCATATTAATAAAGCAGCGGTGGTCAATCCTGTATCACTGTTGTCATTAGTATTGCTGTCGGCTCCAAAAGCGGCCCTCGATGAAGATATTTGCCGCGAGCAAATCGCCCTTTATCAAAATATCGCCCGCCAACTACCTTATGCAGATGATACGGTCATTACTGACATGACCCCGCAGAACATTATCGATTATGGTATTAAACTCAAACTCATCGAGCGTACACCGCATATTTTAGGCGATATTATTCAAGTTGCCGGTAAGCAAGAAGCGTTGCTCAGCTATTTCCGTAATAATATCTTGCATGTGTTTATTCTACTGTCTTTCTTGGCCGCCTTAGTCGCTCGTAATGGTCGTATCGAGCGCAGTCGCTTAGACGGTATTGTGGCGCAGCTGTATCCCTTCTTACAAAGTGAGTTATTTTTACATTATCCAGCACATGGTTTGACCGACACCCTTAATCAAAAGATTGATAACATGTTAACTCATGGCCTCATTGTTGAATTAGGAGACGGCATGCTCAGCGTCCCTGACGCCAATAGTAGTCGTTATCAGCAGTTAGAGGTGCTCGCTACGCCCGTTGAGCAAAGCCTTGAGCGTTACTTTATGACTCTTGCCCTACTGGCTCAGCAGGGTTCAGGTAACTTAACCGCAGACGAGGTCGTTGATCTCTGCCATCTACTAGGCCAGCGTCTGTCTGTGCTATATGCTGATGATATTCCCGACTTCTTTGATCGCTCGTTGTTTCTTAGCTTTGTTAACGCGCTGATACGTCTCGATTATCTACGAAAAGAGGAAGAGACTGGCATATTGACTTTTGATCAGCGTATTGATGACATTGCTCATCATGCCAAATATGTGCTGAGCCCCGATATGATGCAAATTCTGCAGCAAGTCGCGAGCCTGGATGAAGAAGAAATTGCCCATGCGATTACTGAAATTAGCAATAAAAAACAGCGTAAATTTGGGCGTAAGCGCTAGTTAAAAATTAGGTATAACAAGCACAATAAAAAAGACCTCTAACGAATTAGAGGTCTTTTTTATTGGTTCAAATATTCAATAATTTAGCTGGTAATTTTCTTATATTTCATACGTTTAGGGCCGGCACTATCACCCATAGTCTTTTTACGATACGTCTCAAACTCAGAGTAGTTACCGTCAAACCAAACGGGGCCTTCCTCTTCAAATGCCAAGATATGAGTCGCAATACGGTCAAGGAACCAGCGATCATGCGAGACCACCATTACCGTACCGGGGAATACCTGAATGGCATCTTCTAGCGCACGTAAAGTCTCAATATCCAAATCATTCGATGGTTCATCGAGTAACAGCACGTTCGCACCTTGCTTCAGAGTCTTCGCCAGTTGCAAGCGGTTACGCTCACCACCGGACAATTGACCGACACGTTTTTGCTGGTCTGAGCCTTTGAAATTGAAGCGGCCGATATACGCACGGCTTGGTGTGGTATATTCGCCAACGGTAATAATATCAAGACCGTCAGAAATTTCTTCCCAAACGGTTTTGTCATCGTCTAAGTTATCACGAACCTGACCAACATAAGCGACACTAACACTTTCACCCAAATCGACCGAACCCGTATCTGGGGTATCACGCTCAGTAATCATGTTAAATAGCGTGGTTTTACCCGCACCATTCGGACCGATGATACCGACAATAGCACCCGCTGGCACGTTGAAGCTTAGGTTTTCGTACAACAAACGGTCGCCAAATGATTTGGCAATGTCATTAATTTCAATGACTTTATTACCTAGGCGCGGACCAGGTGGAATGTAAATCTCAGAAGTCTCGTTACGTTTTTGGAACTCTTGCGAGTTTAACTCTTCAAAACGCTGTACACGAGATTTAGACTTGGCTTGTTGGCCTTTTTGGTTTTTACGAATCCACTCCAGCTCTTTTTTCAGGGCTTTAGCAAAGGATTCTTCTTGCTTATTCTGTTGCTCTAGACGGGTGTTCTTTTGCTCTAGCCACTGAGTATAGTTGCCTTCATACGGATAGCCATGACCACGGTCAAGCTCCAAAATCCATTGCGCCACATTATCCAAGAAATAGCGATCATGGGTAATAGCGACGATAGTACCGCTATAATTTTGCAAGAACTGCTCAAGCCATGCGACAGATTCAGCGTCCAAATGGTTGGTCGGTTCGTCAAGTAATAGCATATCAGGGCGTGACAACAGCAAACGGCATAAGGCCACACGGCGTTTTTCACCACCGGATAGTCTGCTGACGTCAGCATCCCATGGTGGCAGACGTAGGGCATCAGCCGCTTTTTCTAACTGGGTACTTAAATTATGGGCATCCCACGTTTGGATGATGTCTTCCATCTTGCCTTGCTCTTCGGCCAGCTTATCAAAATCCGCATCTGGCTCAGCGTATTCAGCATAAATGGCATCTAGACGTGATAGCGCGTCTAAGGCTTCACGCATACCATCTTCGACATTGCCGCGCACGTCTTTGCTGTCATCTAACTGTGGCTCTTGGGGTAAATAACCAATTTTAGTGCCTGTTTGCGCACGAGCTTCACCGCTGAACTCAGTATCAACGCCAGCCATGATACGTAGCAAAGTGGACTTGCCCGAACCATTGATACCCAATACGCCAATTTTAGCGCCAGGGAAAAAGGACAGATTAATATTTTTTAAGATCTCGCGTTTAGGCGGAACAAGTTTTGACACGTTGTTCATCGTGTAAATATATTGAGCCATTAACACTCCGATAGACTGCATAGAAGAGGTCAGCAAATGCGACTCAGCGATGATGCTAAGCGTGCCGTACCTCAAAATCAGGGTTACAAATTATAGGTCATTATCGCATTGTAGCGCATACCCTGCAAGCTGACAGGCGGTTTTCCAGCTTGTTTTGCCTCTTTTACTCCAAAGCCACGACCCTTTTTCATAAAAGCATCCCATAAATTATTATTCAACTTGCTTACTTATACTTCTGATTCATTTCTGTTTTATAAAGGCCACAAAAAATAGCATCAAAACTTTCGCAAATTTAATCAATAGACGATATTATATTAGTGTGGCTTAATAAATAACGGGTCTTATTATACCGTACAGCATTTAGTTTAAAAATTATTGTGGATAATAAATAATTATTAAGTAGTACAGAGTAAGTAATATAGTCGATCCAATTTAAAAACGATACCGTGCTGCTGGTATGCATTTTTTGCAGCCTCTGTCACGCCTGTGAACAGCAAGCAAGAAAAATTTATATCAGTAGCACGTTGATATGAACGACTCTCTTTTATTTTGAACTGACTGTATCTAAAAGGTAACATAATTATGCCCAGCGGCTATCGACCTGAAATGGTTCAACCTGCTTTTATTGACTTTCTTGGGTCACGGCTGCATCCTTTTTGGTCGTTGACCGTGCCTAAGCTGCGATTAATTGCACGCCGCGCGCTCAGTGATGACCTGATAGCGCTACAGTTTGAGACCAATCGTGCTTTTAGACAGCAGGTATTTGGATTAAAAAGCGGCTGGCAAGGTGGACAATATCTCAATTTGAATCTTGTTATTGATGGCACTTATCATCAACGCAGTTATTCGTTAGTTGGCTTGCCACAGCAACCGCTATGGTGGCACGATGATGTCACTAGCGACAAAACCAGTAAAAATAAAAAGTTGCAACGCCATACCATCACTATCGCCATTAAGCCACAAGGGTTGGTTTCTGATTACTTGACGCAGCACGCCACTCTTGGCGCTATATTTGACAGCAGTTTGCCAACTGGTGACTTTACTTTAGGGCAGGCAGCTTTAACGAAACAAGCCGGCTTCTCTACTGAAAAACCATCTATTAAAAAACTATCTGCTAAAAATTCAGAGGTCAAAAACTTATCACCGCTATTGTTCATTGCTGGTGGCAGTGGTATTACTCCGATGTTAGGTCTGATTACGCAGGCACTACAACGCGGACATCAGGTGATCTTATTGTACTATAGTCGCACGTCACTACTAAAAAGCCCTCTACAGGGAAATTGGCAGCAGTTAGCCACTAAATATTCAGAGTTTAATTATCACCTTATTAATACCGAAGACCGCAGCACTTACTTGGCGGACAGCCGTCACTTAACCACTGAGAGCTTGTTGGCTCTAGACCTACCTTTGGCTGATACACAAATTTTTGCCTGCGGATCGCAAGCATTATTGGCAGGCTTATATCGCGTGGCTGAAGCAATACCTATTGCTCGCTCGTTAGCCAATAAGTCTTCATTAAGTGACAGCCTGACCCTAAAAAATAATATTATTGTAGAGAATTTTGGCACGGCTTTAGCCGAGTTACCTCTAGCTGCTCCAAACAGTAACGACATAGAAAACGAGTTAGAGAATAAAAAGCCACAAACAGTCTACCTTCGTAGTCGACAACGACACTTTACCAGTAGCACGACTTTACTGTTGGATGCTGAAAACGCTGGCATCCGCCTAACTTATGGCTGCCGACAAGGCATCTGCCAATTATGCCGTTGCAATAAAGTCAGCGGCATGGTCAAAAACATTCGAACCGGACAATTAAGCAGTGACGGCTATGAATCTATCCAAACCTGCATCAATACACCTGTGACTGACGTGGTGCTAGATATTTAGTAATATTTGACACAAAAGATATCTGCCTATAAAATTTTATAACAGCTTACAACATGAAAAAGAAACTAGATTTAACTTATACTTTTCGCTAAAACTTAGACGACTTATTAAACTGAATCTATTGCTTGTTATTTATTTGAGCCAATTCGGTTAAGGATTATTAATGCGCCTATTACCACCTATATCTACCGCACAATCTGCTGTACCTATTCTGACTGCGTTAACCGATGCACAGATGGCAGCCCAAGGTCGCCTGTTATCAGCAGTACAAGCTGCTCATACGACTGCCGACAATAACCATGCTGATGATCTGTATATGGGTACGCAATCCCAGCCTACTCGATATCCTACTTTGACGGGCGCGCCCTTACCAAAAGTTCAGACCGAAGCACTGGCTGAGGAATTAAATGCTCTTTATCAAAGCGTGATGGACTCACTGGGCGGCAAGGACGCGCGCTATATTCAGCGTGTTTATGCGACAGTGGTGTATAGCGAGCTAGTCGCGCGTGGTTTACTGGCTGCCGCTGGACGATTGTCATCACGTCGTCACCAGATGAGCGTTTGGCTATTGGGTACGTCATTGCTCAGCTTCAGCAAAATATTAAACAATATGGAGCTTGGTCATAACGTCATGCACGGACAGTATGACTGGATGCAGCACCCGCATCTTAACAGTCAAAAGTTTGATTGGGATATCGTTTGTCCAGCACCACTTTGGCAGCATTCACATAACTATTTGCACCATACTTTTACCAATATCGTCGGCCGTGATCATGATGTCGGTTATCATTTGATTAGGGTTACCGATGAGCAGCCTTGGACACCAAGCGACCGCTATAACTTATTTAAGACTATGATATTGGCATTAGGCTTTGAATGGGCAGTCGCCTTCCATGATATCCAAATCAGCGTTGATGAGTATGCGGACACCCCCGATCTGCATAAGACAATGCAACAAAAATCTCGCGCGTTATTTGCCAAAATTGGACGACAAGTGGGCAAAGACGCCATTTTCTTACCTACTATAGCAGGGGTAACATTAGGTCGTGGTAGTGCCATGACCACGTTAAGCGGTAATGTCACTGCCAATATTGTTCGCAATCTGTGGACGTGGGCGGTAATATTTTGTGGACACTTTACGGAGCAAGCGCATATTTATACCCATCTTGACCCTAATGAGAGTAAAGGCGATTGGTATGTACGTCAGATTCTTGGCTCCAGCAACATTCAGGGCAGTCCTTTATTTCACATTTTAACCGGTAATTTATCACATCAGATTGAGCATCATATCTTCCCTGATATGCCCGCCCGCCACTATGCTAGCATTGCGCCGCAGGTACAGGCCATATGTCGTAAGTATAACTTAGCCTATAATACAGGCCGATTCAGTAGCCAATTTAGACAAGTGCTGGGGCGTATCCACCACTTTAGTAAGCCGAATAAAGAGGAATGGCGCGCCTACAAACTATCAATATCAAATGATGCTAGCAATAGCGATACTGGCTCAGTACTGGATTCTAAAAAATCTAAACCAGATGCGCAAGCTAGAGGTGGTCTCAGCAGATTCCTTCCTCAAGTAGCTCGCCAAGCTTTATTTTATGCACGGTGATATCAATAAAGGATGTAAATAAAGAAGACCAGTAGTTATTAAATATCTATTAATTGTTTATTAAGATTATTAACATACGACCTATCTACTCTTACCGTAAGTGACTGGAAACTTAGACAAGAACTACCGATAATAGAGCAAATGGTTTATCGTTTGATTCATAGTCTGATTGACATACCCTTTAAGTCTGATATCGTTTAATACAAACCAAAAACAATCATAAAATTAACAATAATAGCCACTAATGGAGCGTCCTAATGAATAAACAAGATTCTGAGAAAACCTTAGATATTACCCATAACCAAGCTGCCAAACGTTTTGAGACATCTATTGATGATCAAACCGGCTATATCAGCTACCAAGAGCGCGGCGATACTTTAGTCTATGACCATACGATCGTCCCTCAATCGTTAGGCGGACGCGGTGTTGGTTCGGCATTGGTAAAGCATGCTCTAGATTATGCCCGCGAGCATAATAAGAAAGTCGTCCCGCAATGCTCGTTTGTAGCCTCATATATTAATAAACATTCTGATTATCAAGATTTAATATAGTTAATCCAATCTGGAAAAGGTACAGTGCTACTGGAATGCTACTGTAACAAACGTTTTGCAGCCTCTGTCACGCTTGCGAACAGCACGCAAGAAAAATTTATACCAGTAGCACGTTGCTATAAGTGACTCTCTTTTATTTTTAATCGACTATATAGTTGAGCTATATAGATGCAAGATTTAATATAGTAAAGCATCATATATGTACCTTTTAGAAATGAGTAAGAGATAAAATCTATCATCATTCATCGCTCTATTCCTGATAGGTGTTAGTTATTTAAGCGCCATTACCCTTCTATCCGCCTTATGTTTTGTCATATATTTGCAATCAAATATATGACAAGATGAGAGACTTAGATGGGTTTTTTATCTTGTGTTGGTTATAAACTAGAAGAGCCTTATTTGTTGACCGCTAAGGGCCTTCATCAGAAAATTTCACATCATACCTTTCAAAAATAAACTTAACATAATAATAAAGGATAATCCCATGAGTAGTTTATCTGACAAACAAGTTGATTTGCAGCTAGAAGATCTCGCTGGCTGGCAACGCGATGGCAATAGTATCGTTAAGAGTTATCACTTTAGTGACTTTATTGAAGCTATTAGCTTTATGAATCAAGCCGCGTTTTATGCCGAAGCGCTTGAGCATCATCCTGAATGGAGCAATACCTATAACGTAGTAAATGTGCGCCTGACGACCCAAGATACTGGAGGCATTACCAGTCATGACATTCGTTTAGCAAAGCGCATGGAATACATTATCCAGCCCAAACGTTTGTAGTTATTTATTAGCTTACTAACCTTACAGATATAAAAAACGTCCTCGATTGAGGACGTTTTTTATGGTACTTATTTTCTATTATCTAATGGCTATAATCAAATACGATTAAATTAGTCTTACTGCCATCACATCTTACGACCTACAAATGCCACGATAAATAAGATTACGGCAACAACTAGGAAAATATACGCTAAGTTAGAAGACAGTCCAGCAACACCGCCGAACCCTAATAAACTTGCTAGCAGCGCAATGACTGCAAAAATGATAGCCCAGCGAAACATAACTACTCTCCTCAAATAAAAGTTAAATCATTAAGTGTTGAAATCTATACTAAATTAATTTTTATTTACTACTTAAGTGTTCACTTTAAGTGTTCACTGCCTAAAAATATAGATTAGCAATCTTTAGACGAGAATAACGTTCACTTTGGTAATAAATACGCTATGTTGTGTAACCTTTGTAGTGTTATTACCTCGTTTGTAGCAAATTTTGCTTATCTGAGGTTTTTTAATTAGTCATTAAGAAATTAGAAGTATGCACAATTTATGTTTACTTAACACCTATCGCTATTACCAATAAACCTGCTATAAATATTAGTCTGTTATGCAAAACAAAGTAAAAAGACTCAGTTTTTTATTAATAGCTCTTAAGTATTATTTATAAACAAGCACTATTCATTCACACAGAATAATTATCAAGGAAAGTTATTATGGACACTACTACAAATACTAATAAGTCAGATGACGCAAAACAGGCCAATAGTAAAGAACGCCCTTACGCAATCGTTTTATATGGTGCTACTAGCTTTGTTGGACAAATTACTGCCCATTATTTGTCGCAATTCTTATCTGAATCAACGGCTAAAGATAGCTCGTCTGCGGGCTCAGCTATCACATGGGCGATAGCAGGACGTGATGAGGACAAGCTTAAAAAGCTACAGTCTGAGCTGAGCAATAAGCCAGATAATGGAAAAGTCGATATTATCATTGCTAACAGCAACGATGAGGCCAGTCTTAATGAGATGACCAAACAAACCCAAGTCATCATCTCAACCGTAGGCCCGTACCTTCAATACGGCGAACCCTTGATTAAAGCCTGTGCTACCAAGGGTACCGACTATGTTGATCTCACTGGTGAGGCCATCTTTATTAAAGACATGCTGGACAAATACCAAGATACAGCTAAGCAAAGCGGCGCACGTATCGTCAACTCTTGCGGCTTTGATTCTATACCCTCAGATTTGGGTGTTTACTTTACCCAGCAGCAAGCCCAAGCCCAGTTTGATAAATCCTGTGATGTGATTCACATGCGCGTAAAAGCAGCTAAAGGCGGATTATCCGGTGGGACGATAGCGTCAATGGCAACTATCTTTGAGGAAGTAGGCAAAGATAAAGAGCGCCGCAGTCAAGTGGCCAACCCCTATCTACTTAATGATGATAACGACGCACCTAGTGTGCGCCAAGATAACATTAGCAAGCCTGAATACGATACCAAGCATGACCGATGGCTGGCACCTTTTGTGATGGCAAGTATTAATACTCGCATTGTCCATCGCAGTAATCAGTTACTTGATTATCAATACAGTCGCGATTTTAAGTATGACGAGGCGATGTGGATGAAAGATGGCATCAAAGGTAAGCTAATGAGCTACGGCATGAGCGCAGGACTGTTAGGTTTTGCCACAGCAATGATTTTTAAGCCAAGTCGTGAGTTTCTATCGAAACACGTCCTACCTAAGTCAGGCTCTGGCCCTTCTAAATCTGAACAAGAAGAGGGCTTTTTTGATATTCGCTTCTTCGGGGAAACGTCTAAGAGGGACACTATTAATACTAAGGTAACAGGCGATAAAGACCCTGGCTATGGCAGCACTTCGCGTATGTTGGCACAGTCAGCGTTGTGTCTTGCGCAAGATATTAGTAAAGAAGATGTCGGAGGTGGATTTTGGACACCGGCAGTGGCTATGGGCGACCAGCTATTGAAACGATTAGAAGACCATGCTGGTATTAGTTTTGAAGTGATTGAGGATAAGAGTTAGTACCGCTGTTATTGCTGAGCGCTAATCCGAGTATTAGCATAAGTACTAACAGTGAGTAATAAAAAGCCGCATCCTAGTCTTAAGGTGCGGCTTTTTATTGTTTAAAATTAGAATGCTAACTAGATATAAGGTTAATAAATACTAATAACGTATTTTTTTGGTGACCAGCGTCATCGATTTTCAGTTTTTTAATACATTAAGCCACACATTCCTAGCCTAATGTCACAGCGACTTTAAAGCTGCTACAGTCATATTAATTGAAGCTATAAGAAGAAATACCAAGAGTGAGGCCATTGCATAATGCTACGTAAAAACATCAAGCTGTTAGACTATTAATCTATGTACTACTGAACTACCAAGGTGTTAGTTGGTATTCTTGCGCTCAGAGGTTATAACTGATTTAGATTGGCTTATAACACTCTTTGTTCAAATCGATCATGATAATTACTATGATGGTTATCATGATTTTATTTTGTCTAAATGTTATTCATTAAATATACTACATATATATATATTTGAAATTATAAATAGACTCGGGCTCAAATAAATAACGTCACATTGTTCGTTAAGTTTAAGAGCACTTTCAACTGGCCCTTTAAATCTACAAATCAAGGAATCAATTAATGCAAAAACGTACTTTACCTTTATCGATCCTCATTGGCGCCGCGCTTACTATTCCAAGTTTAGCGATAGCAGCTCCTGTCAATACGACATCAGTAGATAGACCAACTGCAACTACTGACAATATGCTTCAGACTGAAGTCGGAAGTTCTGATGTTGAACGGGTGTCCACCCAACCTAGTCCGTTTGAACTTAATGAAACTAAAACCTACTCACTTGCAAGCATCAATAATCACAATAACAAAGTGGCTACTCGAATAGAAGCTATGCAAGATCCACAACACAACATGCAAGATCCACAACACAACATGCAAGATCCACAACACAACATGCAAGATCCACAACACAACATGCAAGATCCACAACATAACATGCAAGATCCACAACACAACATGCAAGATCCACAACACAACATGCAAGATCCACAACACAACATGCAAGATTCGGAAGAGGATATGCTAGATTCGGAAGAGGATATGTAATCGCAACCATTCATTAACTAACTTAGCAAACCCAATCACCAACGATTATCGGTGGCGCTAATAATTTGACATCTGCTGACAAGCAGATCAAAGCCAGTCTTTAACACGCTAAGAAAAGATAAAAAGTTACTACTGGTACTAACTTACAATAGTACCAGTAGTAACTTTTGCTAGAAAAAAAACTCTCAAATATATATTCCAAACTAAAAAAGGCAGCCCGATGGCTGCCTTTTTTAGTGCTATTTATTGTGATTGAGCACTTCGGAAGTAGATACGCTCAATGATTTCTTAACTGACTGTTTCTTAGTCAGTTATTTCTTAGACTTACTGACACCTGCTTCTTTTAATAGCGCGCCAAGAGTCCCCATTTTAATCGGAGCTTCTGCTTTTGGCTTCGGTGCTTTACTACGATTATCAGTAGCGCTTGAACTGCCTTTATCGCCTCTATCCTGACGCTTAGGACGTGGCGTAGAGCGACGTTTATCGGCATCAGGACGTTTGTTAGCATCGGGACGACTGCCGCGCGGACGGCTAGGTTTTTCATCGCTAGTGCTATTTTCTGGAGCAGATTTAGCTGGCGTGCGTGCTGGTTTTTCGGCTTCTGGTTTCATACTGAATCCAATACGCCCACGCTTCTCATCAATAGCAATCACACGTACGGAGATGATATCACCTGGCTTCACACGGTTCATTGGGTCAGCGACAAAGTCATTGGCCATCTGTGAGATATGTACCAAGCCATCTTGATGAACGCCTACATCGACGAAACAACCAAAGGCCGTCACGTTAGTAACCACACCTTCAAGAGTCATGCCTTCAGTCAAATCTTTGATGCTATTCACATCATCACGGAAGTTAGCCGTTTTAAACTCGGGACGTGGATCACGTGCAGGTTTGGCCAATTCTTCTATAATGGCTTTGACACTGATATTATCATCATTAGCAGCTAAGGTAGTAGTGTCGATGCTATTAAGCACGCCATCATTACCTAAGACTTCGGCTAAATCTTTACCCGTTTGCGCCAGTAAGCTATCAACCAATGCATAGCTTTCTGGATGGACACCGGTGGCATCCAGTGGATTACTACCATCGTGGACACGCAAGAAGCCTGCGGCTTGCTCAAAGGTCTTAACCCCTAAGCGTGGTACATCTTTAAGGGCTTCACGGCTAGCGAACGCACCATGCGCTTTACGGTAGGTAACGATTTGCTGAGCGACATTGCGGTTCAGACCGGCAATATGCGCCAAGATTGCTGGGCTTGCAGTATTCACATCAACGCCAACTGCGTTTACGCTGTCTTGAGTGACTTTATCAAGACTATCGGCCAATTGAGTTTGGTTCACATCATGCTGATATTGACCAACGCCAATGGCTTTTGGATCAACCTTGACCAACTCTGATAAAGGATCTTGTAGACGGCGAGCAATAGAAACGGCGCCGCGTACAGAGACATCCATATTGGCAAGCTCATCACTAGCCAGTTCACTAGCTGAATAAACTGACGCGCCAGATTCATTAACGATAACGGCTTTGGCTTGCAAGGCATCATTCGCAGCTAAGATCTCTTTAACCATCGCATCCGTTTCACGGCTGGCCGTGCCATTACCGATAGCCACTAAATCAACGTTATAAGTGCTGAGCAATTTATCAATAACCGTTTTAGCTTCTTCCATTTTGTTGTCAGGCGCAAATGGATAAACCGTAGCCACTACTGGCTTTTCAGCGCTATCAAGCATGACATGACCTTGCGCATCGACTATAGCCATTTTTACGCCATGACGAATACCGGGATCAACACCCAAGATAACTTTACGACCAGCAGGGGCTGACATTAATAAATGCTGTAAATTATTGGCAAATACATCAATCGCATCAGCTTCTGCAGTTAGTCGTTTTTCAGTCAATAAGCGATGCTCAATGTGTGGACGCCATTTGTCTTTCCACAAGCTGCTAGCAGCGTCTACCAAAAACTCACGACGCGCATCAGGTGCTTTGGTCGTGACATCAAAATGGTTGATGACTTTATCAATGAATGGCGTATCTTCGCCTTCAATTTTTAGCCCCAAGACGTTTTCTTGGCGACCGCGTAGCATAGCTAGTAGACGATGGTTTGGCAGACGTGCAAGACCTTCGCTATGCTCAAAATAATCTTTGAACTTCTCGCCGACTTCACGCTTCTCGTCGCTGGCAACTGTTGAGATAATATTGGCAGTCTTAGCAAAACCCGCTCGCAAGTTGTCGAGTAGATCCAGTGCCTGAGTCCATTCATCGACGATGATGGCTTGCACGCCAGCCAGTTGCTTCTCAATATCGCTAAAGTCGACCTCAATCTCATTACCACTGTCATCAGTGATATTAGACTGAACTTGATAATCTGCCAACGCCTCTGTCGGGGTAATTTCTTGGGTCAAGACGGCCTGTGCTGCAACATCTAAGCCAGCAGCGCGTGCTTTGGCTGCCGGTGAACGACGACGCGGACGGTACGGCAGATAGATATCTTCAAGCTCAAGCTTAGAGGTCGCATTATCGATACGCGCTTGTAGCTCGTCATTTAGATTGCCCTGCGTGCTGAGCAACTCAATAATTTTGAGCCGACGCGTGGCCATATCACGCTCATAGTTCAGCGATTTTTCTAAGGCACGCAACTGGATATCGTTAAGGTCTTGGGTCTTTTCTTTCCGGTAACGCGCAATAAACGGAACCGTCGCGCCTTCATCGTAAAGTTTCACAAACGCATTGACTTGAGCAGTCTTAATGCCAAGCGCGCGAGCAAGCTTGTCGTGAATATTCGCGTGTGTGGTTGCATTCAATCCCTGTGCATTTATCGAGGGCTGAGATGACGTTAAGGTATCAGTGCTACTCATATACGTATCAATCGTTGAGAAATGTAGCTTTGCATTATAGCAAAAGCTGCATGAATAAAAATCCTTTTTATATTTTCGTTATATAATACGGTTTTTATGGCGCAAATCACCGTGTATCCTCATTTCTGCGCCCTTGTTAAACAAACGCATACAGCATTTATGTCTATGGGTGATGCAATTAGGGGTGCAATCTTATACACTAAAGCAGTAAACCTATAAATAGTAATGAATAATTGCCAATTGTACAAAAGTTGTGACTACGCTTCAAAGTGATTTACGTTCAAAAAGGATCAGCGCTAATTAGTGGTCACCGCCAAAATAGTGGTCACCGCCAAAAATTAATAGCAAAAATCAACATAAGGCCCACTCTGATTTTTGTTAGTGTTTTTTCTTTTGGATAATTTAAGGTGTTGAACTATTCAAATAAAAATAGCTATAAACAGCGACTCCATTAAATGACCTCTGACAATAATAACGCTTCTTAAAGGATTTCTGTATGACTGAGAATAAAAGCCCCGATACCATGAATCAGCGTATTTTAGTGGTCGATGATGACGCACGCCTACGCTCTTTATTACAACGCTTCCTAGAAGATGATGGCTTCGTAGTCCGTACCGCTCATGATGGCAGTCAGATGGACAAATTAATGCAGCGTGAGCTGTTCTCTTTAGTAGTATTAGATTTGATGCTACCTGGTGAGGATGGCATTAGTATCTGTAAGCGTCTACGCGAAGACAATAGTGATATTCCAATTATCATGCTCACGGCTAAAGGTGGGGATGCGGATCGTATTGCTGGACTTGAAGCGGGTGCAGATGATTACCTACCCAAGCCATTTAATCCAAAAGAGCTGTTGGCCCGTATCAAAGCAGTGTTGCGTAGACAGAATCGTGAGCTACCGGGTGCGCCAAGTTATCAGCTTGAAGTGGTTGAGTTTGGCCCTTGGACGCTTGACCTGTCTACCCGTACGCTAAAACGTGATGGCAATGTAGTGACTTTGACCACTGGTGAGTTTTCAGTGTTAAAAGCCTTAGTTCAGCATCCACGCGAGCCACTAACCCGTGATAAGCTGATGAACCTTGCTCGTGGTCGTGAATGGGGCGCGATGGAACGCTCTATCGATGTGCAAGTCTCACGTCTGCGTCGCTTGATTGAAGACAATCCTTCGCAAGCGCGTTATATCCAGACCGTATGGGGTGTCGGCTATGTGTTTGTTCCTGACGAAGCCGAACCAGAAACTGCTGCTGCGAAGACCGAATAGTTTTAGCTCAGCGTTTTGCCTTTTTATGACCTTGTTCCTATGATTTTGTCTTTATGATTTTATCTTTATGAAAACAGCCTCAATAATCCAAAACATACCCTGTACACTTGTGACAGGGTTTTTGGGCTCCGGTAAAACCACCGTCATCAATCAATTACTCTCTAACAAGCCGACTAATGAGCGCTGGGCATTACTGATTAATGAATTTGGTCGTATTGGTATTGATGGCGCGCTGCTGGCAAGTTCGCAGAAAGCAGGAGACACTGACAATAACATCGCCATTCGCGAAGTCAGTGGGGGCTGTATTTGTTGTACCAGTCAACTGCCCTTACAAATCGCCATTACCCGTTTATTAAGCGAACATCGTCCCCAGCGGCTCATAATTGAACCGACAGGACTGGCACATCCGCGCGAGCTGATACGTCAACTTAGTGCCCCGCATTGGCAGACAGCTTTGAGCATGCAAGCAGTTATAACCGTACTTAGCGGTGTGCAATGGCAACAAGAGAAGTATCGTACCCACGATGGTTTTCAAGCGCATGTCCGCGATGCTGATGTATTGGTGATTAATCGCTACCAGCAACTGAGCGTAGCGGGCCAGCAAGACTTGCAACAATGGATAGCCACTCTAAATAAACAAGCGCAAATTATATGGGCAACAGCAGATTCTCAAACAGCTTCTGATTTTCAAACAACCTCTGGTTCTCAAATAACGACTGATAGCTCAGAAATTATAGAACCGTCGAACACTTACTTATCAGAGTTAACTGCCCAACTTACCAAGCCCAGTAGTACTATTTCTAAGCAGCGCACAGTAAATATGACAGAGTCTCGCGTTAGTTTAAAACCAGCCAGCAGTTTGATATCGAGTACCTCTGCAAATATGGTTAATGACATTCATATTGGTATTGACGTGGAGGCGGATAATGAGCTGCCTTATCGTTATCATGATGAGCAGCAAGGTATGCTATTGGCAGGATGGCGACTGCCGCCACACTGGATATTTGCAGCCGATGACCTTCAGCAGTGGTTATTACAGCTACCGGATTGGCAACGTATCAAAGGTATCGTGCATACTTCTGATGGCTGGCTACAACTGAACTTCACGCCTGATAGCTTAACTATCAATGACACCAGCGCGCAAATTGATAGCCGATTAGAGATTATTTTACTTGATGACTCAGATAACAAACCAGATAACAAAAACGAAGCCATTAATACGGGACAGAACAGCAAAATAGAAATTGAAAATGAGCGACATTCGACAATAGATTGGGAACGGTGTGACGGTAATCATCCCAACCATAAGACACCTAATAAATAGAATTAAGCTGCGTGGTTTAGTTTCTGTATAGGCGTAAAGCCGCCATTGCCCATATTAGGACGTTCATTATTATAATGGTATAACCAGTCCT